>QWCK01001151.1_pt1 | contig 40671 bp, 35 predicted proteins | sample 1972571 | NCBI WGS metagenome assembly QWCK01 (sample SAMN09866710, study PRJNA288562) | Human gut metagenome isolate term2_stool, whole genome shotgun sequencing... | isolation source: gut | host: Homo sapiens | place: USA: California | reverse complement strand
TTATCTATGAGCACCCAGGCGAGGTGTGCCCCGCTAAGTGGAGACAAGGCGATGCCACTCTCAAGCCTAGCATAGACCTAGTTGGTAAGATCTAACACCCAGATCCACTTATCAAGACGAGAGGGTTGTGTCGTGTACTCACACGGGTGGCACAGCCCTCTACTCTTTCTAAAAGACAGCACAATCATGAAACTAGACCAAGATACCCTACAGCAGCTGCAAAGCATCTTTGCCTCGCTAAAGCATCGATACACGCTCAAAGCGAAGGCTCCCAAGGGTGACCACTACGAAGAGCTTGAGCAGCTCCTCGGCGACTTCGCCTCAACCTCTCCGCAGCTATCGCTAGAGATAAGTGTGGGCGACAAGCTAACCGTGGAAATACTGCGTAACGAGCAGCCCACGGGGATAACCTTTAGGGCAATCCCCTCGGGGCATGAGTTTAGCAGTCTGATACTAGCCATATACAACGCGGATGGTCAGGGGAAGAACCTCCCCGATGCGGCTATCTGTGACAAGATCCGTTCGCTACGCAAACCAATTCATCTACGCAGTTACATTTCGCTCAGCTGTACCAACTGCCCCGACGTGGTTCAGAGCCTTAACCTAATCACGCTCATTGCGGGTGAGGGGGTGACCCACGAGATGGTCGATGGGGCTCTCTACACGGAGGAGGCTAAGGAGCTAAACATCTCTGCTGTCCCGACGGTCTACCTAGGAGATCAGGTACTACATATAGGCAAGAGCTCGCTAGGAGAACTACTCGGCAAGCTGGCCGATGCTGTCGGAGTGGAGCCTTCGTCCGTCACGGCGGAGCGCAAGGAGTATGACCAGATTGTCATCGGTGGTGGTCCTGCGGGCGCAGCTGCTGCGCTATACTCGGCTCGCAAGGGACTGCACGTGGCACTTGTGGCGGACCGCATGGGTGGTCAGGTGAATGAGACGACGGCTATCGAAAACGTCCCCTCTGTGCTTCACACGACAGGTACGCAGCTGGCTGAAGATCTGCGCCAGCATGTGCTACACTACCACGTAGAGATACTGGAGCAGAGACATGTCGAGCAGATCAAACTGGTCAATACCCAGAAGGAGGTAGTCACCTCGCTCGGTGAGACGCTCGTAGCTCCGCAAGTGATCATTGCCACTGGAGCTTCCTGGCGCAAGCTAGGTGTGCCTGGCGAAGCGGAGCACATTGGTCGCGGGGTGGCATTCTGCCCGCACTGCGATGGGCCGTTCTTCAAGGGGCAAGATATAGCGGTCGTGGGCGGTGGTAACTCAGGCATTGAGGCAGCTATCGACCTAGCGGGCATCTGCAAGCATGTGACCGTCTTGGAGTTTATGGAGAGCCTCAAGGCAGACACCGTACTTCAGGAGCAGCTGGCTAAGCTACCAAACGTGACCGTCCACACGAACGTGGCAACGGAAGAGGTTATCGGAGATGGCAGCAAAGTGTCCGCACTTCGCATAGCTCCCCGTGACGGGAGTGCCCCCTTCGAGCTCGCTGTCGCTGGGGTCTTTGTGCAGATCGGGCTCAAGGCGAATACGGATGTCTTCGATGGTCTGGTCGAGCGCAACCGCATGGGCGAGATCGTTATCGACGACCATTGTCGCAGCTCAGTGCCTGGCATCTATGCCGCAGGCGACTGTGCCAGCATCCCCTACAAGCAGGTGGTGATTGCTATGGGCGAGGGCGCCAAGGCAGCTCTCTCCGCCTTTGATGATCGCATTCGCACGCAAGGGTGAGGTTGGCTGTTAGCTGTTGGCTATTGGCTGTTGTCAGCCGCACGCAAAGGTTAGGGACACACCCTCCCCCCAAAGAGACTCCTCCGCAGCAGGACACGATCCAACTGGAGGGGGAGTCTTCCGCTTACTGCCTCTAGCGTTGGGCGGGTACGTTAGCTGGGCTAGATCTCTATGTACGAGACGATATCCGGTTTCTTTCTCAGCATGTTCGTTGCTTTATTCATGAGCGAGATACGTCTGTGATCCTCGGGTGTCCATAGCGTAGTGTGCGTAGCAAACTCGGTGAGCACGTTGTAAGCATCCCACACGGTGCCTTCACCCTTGATTATACGCTCTTTGTCGGCATCATACTTTCCGGCTTTTTGATACCTTTCGCATACCTTTCCATAGGGTATTTGCTCTTCAGCTACTTTCTTACCTACGCCTAATGAGATAAGCGTTTTCTGGCAACTCCTCATTTCAGCCAAAGAGATCCTCGATTCATAAGCAGTGGATATTAACCCTCTAAAAGATTCAATTCCCATTTGTTTAAAGTCATTGCTCTTCAATAGAGCAATCGTGGTAAGCATCTCCTCCGGTCCAAGGCGATATACCTCGCTATCCAACTGACTTTCTTGCTCCGTTTGTCCATTGCTACAAACAAGTCGCTCATAGTAATGCCCTGCGGAAAGGGAAGCAGGCGTCCATGTAAGGTAGAAACCATCCATAAGAAAGTCTTCTCCGGGAAGAAATAGTGTTGGGCGTACATCTCTACTCTGAAACGTAATAGTAGCCTGTATGTTGACCAAAGGGCTGTAATTGACCTTTACAATCTCATAGCCGGTTTCATGAGCCACCATTTCGGCAAAGTCAAAGAACAGCGTTGGAGCTATATACTCCTCCACTATCGGAATAACCTCTGTTAGTTGACGACTCTCGGGCGATGCAACTATGAGCACTTTTTGAGGTTTATGAATGCTCATAGCTACACTTTGATAGTTTCGATAGTTGCTGAGTCCGGTCTCGCCTGAGGCATTGCGCACGAGAGCTTTTTGCTTAGGTTTGATCCCAATGATGGTGTCATAGCTATCAGCAAAACGCCTGCTCGCCGGTACCTCAACCCCGTCAACGGAGTATAGCTGATCCGACTCGTGCTGGATCTCCGTGAGCTCAACCTCCTTATGTGGTGCGAGCTGCATGATAAAGTCTTCCTTTACCTGTAGATAGTCTGTATAGTTCATATTTCCTCTTGGTTAAATAGTTTGTCAAATTGATCTGCAAAGTCTCGTATCTGCCCCGACACCTTGCTCTGTACATGCTTGATGTGCTGATCCTTTTCAAATCGTTCTTCATCAAAAAAAACATCCCCCGTACTACTGAGATTATAGTACAGCTTAACCCCAACATCGCCACGCCTATGCTTGGAGAAGGTAACATACCGATCCGAGTATATATTCTTTGGATTTTCTAGCTTTAGCTCCATCATAGCTGTGATGGAGTGCTTTAGCCGATTAGACCCGACAAAGTTCCCCGTCTTAGTGACCTGCTGTATCGTCAGGAAGGTGGTATTGAGGTGTCGACTATTTTGCGCTTTGTTTTGCTGCTTAATGAGCTTCAAGAGCCAACTTTCTGCATCCTTCATGCGAATGCCTTCCTCCTCACGGATGATACCCTGTAGCTCATAAAAGGAATCTATAGCTACAACATTCCACCCCTCCTCCACCACCGACCGGACCAACTCCCAATTACTAACCGCCTCGTCAAAGTCTGACTCTATAAAGAGGATCGGGAGCTGTGCAAACTTCGGGTAGCGCGCTATATAGACGGAGAAGTCTATTTCGTTCATCTCCGCACTAATAAACAGCATGCAAGCCTCCGGATAGCTTATCTGCACATTGGCCATCAGGTCAAGTATAATCGTAGTTTTGCCGCCCCCGGGATCTCCTATAATCATGTAGTTCACCCCACGAGGCAGCCCCACATGAGAGCTAAGGAGATCGTCCAGCGGTGTGCCACACCGGAACGTTTCAAAGAGCTTTGCATCGAAGCTCAAATCACACATACGTACTACCTGTTTCATAGTCTTATTACCAAGAACTATGGCAAAGATAGCACGCACCCTATGCGAGAACGCAGCACAGCATATATCAAAAGTGAGAAATTATGCTTGGCAGTACCTTGAGCAGTGTACTACCCCTCTCATCTACTGCCATTACGGAATTCCCCTACGCCCTATAGCAGAGAGAGGAACCGAAGTAGAACAAAAGTGAGACCGGTGAAAATAGGTTGCCACCTTCTTAAGATCACCAACCGTTTCAATGACTATTGACCTTCCCGACTACTACAAAGAATAGCTCTATATCTCAAAAAGCTGAGGAGCATTGAGCGAGCAATTGCTTACTCCTGCTAGCCACCCGTGATAGCCGTGCGTATCAGATAGATGTAGTATCCGCATATTATTATACTCTTTCCAGTCAAAAAGCTATTGTAAAGCCAAAGCAGTAGAATAACGATAAATCACGTTTAAATCACACCCAAACATCAAATAGAGCTTTATTTCGGCTGTGGTTTGCTAGTTAGGATTACATCTTTTGGGGCTCTCCAGGATATCAATCATTTTTTCTTCGTGCTCTTTACATTTCGCTTGTATCCACTCCTCATCGGAACTAGCGTTAATGATCTCTCCCATTATGCGGAGCTTGATGCTTCCCTTTTCCACTATATTGGAGTAGTATTGACACTTCAACTTAGGAGAGAGATTGGAGAATCTTGAATTCTCTCTTCTAGAGATAAGGCAAAGGTTTCCAAACATATCTTTGCCACCCCAAGGTTTAATGGACGAACCCTCTGAAGGATTCTGAGGATACAAATGCTCTACCGAGTTGCGAAACTCGAATTGGAAATCACTATACTTGCCTTTATCCTTTTTCCATAGCAGATAGTCTAAGAAGTTGAACACTATGCGAGGTGTTTGAACCCCAAGCTTGTGATCTGTTTCATATAAAAACCAACTTGTCGCTTCTGTTGCAATCTTTTCGCCTTCGTCTGTGAGACCCTCTGGGTTATTATAGTTATCACGTAGCCAATTGAGTAGCTCTGTAATCCAGTGCATTACCTTGGGAGATGTATAGGAAACGCGAAGAGCCGCTTGAATCATTAGGCACTCGTTATTTATCGTCTCCTGATCTTCTTCTTTTAATGTGGTGTTTCTATAGTATGCTTTCTTGTTAGCGTCTTCTTGCCCTGATACGTCCAACTCTTTTAGGCTCCACTTGCCATCGATATTGTCTTCTCTAAATTCGCGCTTGATGATAAACTTGTCAAAGAGATAGCGCAGTTGCAGTAGATGCTGTATGAAACCTTTTGCGAAGTCTGCTTTTTTCTGGTTATTATCCGCCACTTTTTCTAAGCTCTTCACCACAAGGTCAAAGTCACTAATCAGCTTCTTGTCATCAAGAGATTTGTCCAAGCCTACTTCTTCAAGTCGCTTGTCTTTCGGCAAATACAATCTGATCGCATGAAGTAAGAAGTGAGGGAAGCTTATAATGCTTTCAAAGCGAGCATCTGCATCTTCGTTGGAAGTGTCTACATTCTCAAGTTGGGACTCTAGCTTGAACTTAGGACTGATTATCTCTTTAATCGTAAGTTCTCTTTCTGAGGTGTCACTTTTCGACTGGCAAGAGTTTACTAGAGTGGAGAAAAGGTCTTCTGAGGGGAAGATATTCCAACTATCGCCAAATATCTGCTTTCGATCTTCCTTATTAAAGTGCATCTGCACATATCCCGTCATATCGCTACAAGCATTCCATATCTTTGCAAAGGACTCTTGCTCTTCTCTATTCCCATCGAAAAAGCTCATCAGTCGCGCCTTGAGGATATCGGACTGCTCTAATTGCTCTCCACGGGTATTCATAATCTCAAAGTACTTATTCAAGTCCGTGTGTTCAGGCACCTCTATCCTGTAGAGGATCACTTTCTTCAAGCCTTCGTAAAAGCTTCTTTCATTACGGCTCTCACTTTCGAACTTTTGGCGGATTACCTCTACCCCATTGAGGATTGATCGCTCCAGTCGCTCATCCTCCAAGACTGACCTATTTTTCAAGACCTCCTCAATGTTTTGAAGCGTATAGTTCGACCTCTTACGACAGTCAAAGCTCAAGCTCGTCTTGGAGGCTTTTATGTCAGAGCATTCTTTAAAGCTCAAGTAGCTAAGTAACAGGTATAGTGTCGTGAGACGCTGCTGTCCATCGATAACTTCGTAGGTCTCTGGATCGTCTTTAGTTTTGTACACAATGAGCGTTCCGATGTAGTAGTTGCTACTATCAGATGTGGCATCTTTGATATCCTCTATAAGCTGTACAATCTCATCATACTCCCAGGCATAAGCACGCTGGTATCGTGGTATGACGTATTGGGCATTTTGGTCGAAGATTGTTTCGTCATTCAGTTCTACAATCCTTTGTTCCTTAATCATCTTGGCTTGATCCATATCCATTGAGTTCCTTTAGATCTTTAAGTAGTTTAGTCCATTGGCCGTTTCCCGGCTCATTCAGGTTGAGCTTAATACTAGAGATGTCAGTGTGTCTGCGAGCACCAGATATTATTGAGATCATTGGGATAGAGTTGCTGTAGTTTTCCTCACCAATAGCATATCGATTGATAGAGGCAAAGCCTAGTCTCTGCATATCCACTCGTAACATCATCGCCCATGTAAAGAGTTTTTTGACCGCTATGGTATCAAAGTTGTGGAATCGATCATAGTAGCACAGCAAAGCACAGAAAAACAGTCTATGAGCATAGCTAAGCCCTATGGGAGTTTTGCTCAGATGCTGATCCAGCTCCTCTGCAGAGTCTGTAGTGTTTTCTTCTACAAGGATGCTTTTAATTTGATCAAATCCTGTATTGGTCACTATCTCCTCTTTGATATCATGCAGCATATGCAAGTAGTGGCTCACCATCTCAAAAAAATCTGCACCGGAGATAAACGGGGCCGTGAGCAAGAAGTAGGGACTCGCTAGGCTAGCTCGACGTGCATATGTATAGCCCGACGCCTCATTAATACCTTTATAGACTTCGATCTCCGCAGCTGTAAAGCTACTCGTTTTTCGGAGCTTCGACCAGTTCAAAATGGGGTACAGGTATAGGTCAAATAGCTCTCGAATAGCTCTTGGGGCTTGAGCTTCCCAGTTCTCAACAGCTCGCTGCATTTCATACTTGTCATGCATCTCCCTCAGATGATAAGCTTTGAGTAGGTCATGAGGGTATAAAGCACGCCCACGACTATTTTGAGAATCAAAGAGCTGAAAGGCTTCATCCTGTTTTTGGACAGAAATCACGACAACCTCAAGAATCTCTTCAAAGGCCCTCTTGAAGTCCTCCCTTTCCTCTTTATTGAGAGAGGAGAGTTGATCTTGGATGATCATGTAGTTGTCATGTAAGTTCTTTTGCGTAAACTTGTTTGAGGGCTTGAATGTTTCAAGTAGAGGATATTTTTCTACTGGATCTAGACAATACTTCAGTAAGAGGAGCGAGAGTATACGCTGCTGCCCATCGACCACTTCGAGCTCATTCTCATTCTTGTGAAGTATCACTGTACCGATACGGTATCTAAACCCAGGATAGCTCTTTTGATCCTTGATACTCTGCTGAATATCTTGGATGAGAGTCGTTATGTTTTTGCCAGTCCACTTATACGGACGCTGATAGCTTGGGATAACGAGTAGATCATTTCCCAGTAGAGCGTTTACAGACACTATACTAGGCGTATTATCGTCTATTGAAGCAGAGGTTGACCCTGTATTATTCACTTTTTGCTGATGATCCATGTCTTATTCTTCACCATATCTACATCTGCATAACGTCTCACTGCGAAGTTATTAATTGCTAATGTTCTAAGTAAAAGGAGTCATGCCTCCAAACTGTCTTTTTGTTCGCGTAGGTAGAGGCGGGCGCACATCTCGGCGTCATCGCCGGCGCGGTGATGTTTCCCCTCGGGTATGGATAGTTGCCGACAGAGGTAAGCGAGGCTGTTGCAGCCGTAGTTGTAGATCTGACGGGCTCGGCGTAGCGAGCAGTCCCACTGCAGCTCCGGAAGGGTGATCCCGTAAAACTGTGCCGTTTGCTCCAAGCAACTTCTATCAAAAGAGCATTGTGCGCCACCAGCAGATCAAACGTATCAAAGTATTGCGCTTCAATTTCTCGCCACACCTCGGGGAAGCTTGGAGCCTCCTCCGTATCCTCGGGCGTTATGCCGTGGCACTGCACGTTCCAGTAGCTGTAGTAATTTCCTTCCGGTTGCACCAGCCAGGAGCGCGTTTCATCAATCTCGCCATTGCGTACCACACAGATTCCCACCTCGCAAATGGAAGCACGCTTACCGTTAGCCGTTTCAAAGTCAATAGCAATAAAATTCATCGTGTTTATTCAGTTGTAGCCTGATTCTGAGCAGGATTCTCTTTGTAGTACGCCATAAGGTTCATGGCAAAGTTATACATCTCATCGCGAACAGATTGAGGTTCTTCCACCTCTATTTGGTCTGCCATCGCGAGCAATGATTGGTATAGGTCGTATGTTGGACAGACCTGTAGCTCAAAGCGAGCTACACCATCCTCATCCGTCGGGAGCTCCTTTTGCGATTTATGTAGCGGAAGCGTGCGCAGATAGTCCGCTCCGGTATCGTATGCCTTGATTACCACGCGTTGGATTGGCTCTTGAGAGTGAATAATGCCGCAACAACCTCGGTAGTACTCCTCTATATCAAAGGCTTCGTTCATTTGGAAGCTCTTTTCTGTCACTTCGCACGCTAAAATGCGATCCAGAGCATAAACCAAATATACATCCGTGGGGCGATTGCCTCCGTCCCGGCTATTTTGTTCCCTATTGTATTGTGAATAGTAGGGACTGCGCGCCAATACGTACCATCTTCGGTTAGCCACCCTTAAGTAGTAGGGTTCTATTTCAAAGCTGCACGCTTCCGGCCTGCCGAAGCCTTGATGGGTTATCAGCAGCACCCGATTAGACCGCATCGCTTCCGTAATGAGGTGCAGCCACCGATGCCCCGAGGGAACATTTTCGAACAGAATGCGCCCTTTGAGCTTTTGGTCGGCTTGGATTTGGTTCAGTGTTGTATAAGAATCAATGAGCCAAACACGCAGATTATCGTTCTCTAAATCTTCCGGCACATCAATATAGTATTTGTATCCATCTTTTTTGTCTCACACTATATCTACCTGAAAGATATCCAAAACGGCTTTCCGATGGTTGTGAAACGTGCGCAGCGGTAGCGGCTCGCGGTAGCTCAGCCCGCTATTTTCCCATAGGCGGCTAACTTCCTCATAGGTTAAACGTCCGTACCGACGGAACTGCTCGATCAGCCACACATATCGTCCGAAAATATTTGCCATAACATCTTCATTCTTTTATCTGCGGCAAAGATACAATATCAGCTATGCCAAACCATAGCACAGCCGATATCGATAAGTTAGATTTCTCCCCTGACTATCTGGTGCTGTAACTCTTTTGTTCGCTGCTCCTTTATTGTTCTCCATAAATGAGAGCGGTATAGTGCCTCTGCGGGGATTCTGTCCACGTACCGCTCCAAAAACTCAGCGCCATACAAATGCGATGTCCCTGTTTCGTTCAAGTATGGTTGATCTATCAGTTCAGACCAGTTCAACTTGTCGATGAAGCGATCTATCGTATCATAATCCAGTGGTACGGACACATTAGACGACAATTTAGACCAGTCCCAATAGTCGGCAAACTGCTCCAAGCAATCCGGGGTTAGAATTACGTCACAATCTGTCAGGGAGAGCATCCCCCAGTCTATATAATTCTTAAACTGCGCCAACATTGCCGGCGTCCATAAGATCTTGTTGTTTTGACAGACTAGTTCCCAGTCTAACTTGTTGCAATACTTTTTGAGGGTCTCCATCGTCCAGGGGAACTCTTCGGAGAGTTCTTTCCAGGCAACATCATCCAGCTGTTTCTTTAATAAATCGTTTACTTCCATTGCTATAAATATTAATTCCTGTCTGCGCTGCAAAGATACATCATAGGGTATGCCATATCGAGGTACAGGCTATAGGGATACCCGGAATTGATCGTTTTCGCTATAAGAACGAGATGGAGACGACTGACGTCTTCGTTTTTCAATTGCCACTCGTACCGGCGGAACTGCCCAATCAAGACATACGTATCTTCCGAAATATTTGCCTAACATCTTCGTTCTTTTATCTGCGGAAAAGATACAGCTCACCTTATGCCATCCGGAAGCATAAGTAATCCTTAGAACCTATTAAAGTGCGCTTATTGAGCAGCACTATTTCCGTTTCCACTATTCTCTTCCGGTTCCGAAGGGAACCTCCGAGATAGTTCTTCCACTTTCTTCTGTAACTTTTTTATTTCATTCAAAAGATCCGAGTGTGTTGCATCATGTTCGTATACTTCTACAGTTGTTGCAGTGATTACACCGGCCACAAGACTTAGCAAAATATACGAAACGATCAATATATAACTCACAAAATAGAGCCAAGCATACGGATGTACACTCATAATCGGGCGAGCCACATTCGAAGCCCAAGACTCCAACGACATTACTTGAAATAGGGTAAAAAGCGAGCGACTCAATGTGCCAAAGTATTCCGGAGTCGTTGCGGCATAACTATCTGAACCTATGATGGCATAGATGAGTAGCGTCATCCCAAAGAAAAGACTCGACCAAGCAACGCGCGGTAGCGATTTGAACATTGCTTCGGAAAAGCGACGCATATGCTTGTTGATGGAAAAGACGCGAAACGTGCGTACTAAGCGCAACAATCGCAAAGCTCTGATGGAGATTAAGCTGGGCATCAAGCTCACGGCACAAATTGATGTAACCACGAGATCAAATACATCTCCGGAGCTTTTCCAAAAAGCCTTACGTTTGTAATAAATGCGCACTCCAAGCTCTATAAAAAGGAGCCACAAGCTAATATCAAGAAAAATATTGATCCCTGTGGTTAGCTCTGGAAGGCATTTATCATTTAGCAATATAACAAGGCAAGCTACGTTGGATACAATAATTGTATCTGCTACCCAGTCCAGCACACGCAATAGCCTAATCTGCTCTTTCGTTTTGTTTGCTTTTCCTTCTTTAGTACTATTTTTCATATGCATCCTAGACTATGGTATTCCGGACGAGAGTGTTAAGGGCATAGGCCAGAACAAACCAATTGTCCTGACCTATTACCTCCATACTGCGTTAACGGGTTCGCTTTATCCAAGATCTTCCTTCGTTCGTTGAGTAGAAAAGCCCCTTTTCGCAAGTTGCCAAGATTTCCTTTCCGTTGTCGGTTAGATCCTCAATGTTGCCTTGAGTGGACATAGTCTTATAGCGTCTCAGCCAACTTCTCCCATCATTAGGGGAGTACTCAAGGACTCTAGGATCCTTTGGGCTAATGCGGATTAGCTCCTTACCGCGATTGATCATCAGTGACATAATTATAATTGGATTTCATTACTAACCCTCCGCAATAGTAGGAGGGCACTTTCCTCATTTATGCATCAACTAGCTCTGTTCTGCTTTTATAATTCCTCAACAGTTATCGTGTCACCGGAGTAAGTGACTTGAAAGGAGAGATCACTCTCCGTGTCTCTTACCACACAAGACTCTGGACGATTATCTACCGTAATGACGAGATTGATCTCTTGCTCTTCTACCATTTGAATTAACTCATCCACTTCCTCCTTTTCAGGGGAGTCGCTTGTGATATCATTGCCTCTGTAAAAGGCATCTCTGATAGAGCCATGCGCCTCCTCAAATACATCAAAAGCATTTTCAATGTAGGGTGTGAGGTCTACGTCATCCATAGCAGCAAGCGTAATCTCGCCATTCATTGCCTCGTAGTATGCTGAGCGGATCTTGACATAGTTAATAACGAATTTGTCTTCTGTTGGATCTTCAACAGAGCAACTTGTGAAAAGCCCTGCAAAAAGAATAAGTAATGGAGTAAATAGAATTTTCTTTTTCATACTGATATATTTTTAGTTCTTGTTTCCCCACGTATAGGATTTATTATCATCTTCGAAGAGTTCTCTGAGGATATCTATAAGTTTACCGTTAAACTCAATACCCCCTCCCATTCTTAGTAATCCTAAGACCTTACCATTTACTATGAACTGGTGGCCTACGTAAGCCATACCATAACAAGCATCGAGATTCCCGATTTGAAGTGAGGTAATTTGTTCTATAGGAATACGTCCTATATTGTTCATAGCGATAACACCAGTAAAAAAAGAGGCTTTCAGAACTCTGTAGTAGAGCGTCTTATCGGTAATCAAAATTCCGGACCAACCATATCCTCCTACGTTCCCTATAATCTTTTTATTGACCGTCAAAAGTGGAGTCTCATCCGATCGCAAACGCATCCTTAAACGCTTTTCGTGAAGCTTTATAACGTCCGGAGGGACAGGACTCAGAAAAAGAGCCTTCGGGAGAGCGTCGCCACTCTTTTTCAGAGCATCAATGTTGGCAAATAGCTCAGTTGTGTACATGTTCTTTTTATCGTTTATTGGCTCTCAACATTAGTAGGGGAAGCACGTTTCTGCGTATGTTTTGCTTGGTTGCACTCCCCATAATAAAAGAAGCGTGGAACTGCCCTACCACGTTCTAAGTCGGAGGTCGTAGGATACCTTGCTTCAGAGAGTATGGAGATAGCAGCCCACGCTATTCGCGAGGAAACCACTATGCTTTCCCTCTGAATAAGTCTTGAATTTCCTACGTTCCCGACTCTGAGATAAGCACAATCGCTTCGTTTTTTATGGGACGGAAGTGACGCTCTCACTTCCGTGCGACTAAGGTACAAACATTTATTGAAAAAAAACGAGTTTTCTTCTCAAATTTTTCGGCAAGAAAAGGAAAAAGCCACGTGCCGCAATCCTCTGTTTTCCTGCCCCAAACGTTCGTACACTTTCGCACAAAGCAAATGTCTCCATACTTGTTTTCTGTTGCATCTTTATTTTTTCACGACGCAAATATAGCACCGAGGGTATGCCAAATCGCATCATAGGCTCTTCTTGATATGAAATGTACGCATCATTCCCATAGCCCCACCGTCCCAGCAGGAAAGTGCAAGCTTACGGAAAGCAAACGGAACGTATATGGAGGCTATTGGATTTCCCCGGGGAAAGGCATAACCCTTTCATGCAGAGCACATTCGTCTGTATAGAGAAAATTCGCTTGTTTCAAATAAAGTATTTCCTCTGTAACGTAAGGTTCAGTAAGAGATCTGGCTTATGCCCCGACGCTCGTTGCTCCGAGGCGCACTGATTGTAGTGCGCCTTTATTTTTTCTGATATCAGAATGACGAATTAATTATCCTAGTGATTTCCGTCCCAGGCATTACGACAATAAGTAACCGGCACCGGTAAAAGTTCATTCAAAAGGTATGTATCTATTTTGCGAAATAGACATATAAAGGAAAAGTTGCTATCTTTGCATTGGTACCAAGGTGGTACACATTAAGATGGGAGGAGAAAGTTATGACAATAGTTACTGCACGAGAATTTAGAGGCGATCAAGGGAAGTACTTCCAAATGGTGGCAAATGGTGAATCCGTGGTAATAAAATCAAGAAATCACGGCTCGTTCAAGCTTGTTCCCATTACAGAGGACGACACTTTGATGTCTAAAACTGAGTTTCTGGGAAAAATAAAACGTGCCGAGCAGGAAATTGAAGAGGGACGTGGAATGAACTTTAGCAGTGCTGATGAAGCAGTTGCTTATTTCCAATCGCTTTAATCAACTATGTATCAAATAAAATCGTCCAAGATATTTGAGCAGGACCTCAAAAAGCTAAAAAGGAACGAGAATAAAACCTATAAAAAAGCGATTGAACTAATCCGTATCGTATCCGAAACCCCAACAAGCGGCATCGGAAAACCTGAGCCTTTGGTAGGACTACCCGAGGGAAGATGGTCTAGAAGACTCACCGGCAAACATAGGCTGGTGTATCGGGTATTGGAGGAAGAAAAGGAGATTCATTTGCTCTCCGCATACGGGCATTACGACGATAAGTAGCCGGCACCGGTAGAGGGTACGGACAAATGGGAACAATGAGGGGGAAGCAAGCTACTTTTCGCTCTTTTTTCCTTACTACTTCAGCTTTACTATACTGAACGCTCTTTTGTGCTTCAGAACTGTCGGTTTGCTATATAGAAACCTCTCTCCGAGGGGGTACAACTATTGGAGCCGAGCTACCCCACTTAAGCTCTCGTTCGGGATTGGTAATTGATTAGCCAATATAAGAAAGGGAAAAGAAGATTCGATCTATATCCTTATTCGTTTAAGTGAGTGATTGCTTTCAGTAACTCTTTATCTTTAAGGGAAATGAATTGAATCCGAACCATCGAAAACAAGGAAAGATAGGGGGGCAATCAGAATGAAAAATATTTTCGTTGCTTTGTTGTCCCGCAAGGATTCGAACCTTGTCAAACAGAACCAAAACCTGTTGTGCTACCATTACACCACGGGACAATCGGAATCGGAAAATAACACCCTATCTTCTCCATCCGAGCGCAAAGGTAATAAGAAAAAGGGGGCCGACCAAATATTTTGCCGTAAAAACGATTAATTCCTTGGAATAAAAGGATAAGGAAGAATAATAAACATAGAGGACAGTGCCCCGGGCGTTACTGAGGGAAAAGCAAATAAGGGAAAGAGGAGAAATAATGGAAAGAGGGTGCGCCCAACCTCTGTTGGACACACCCTCCCATATTTACAGAATAGGTACTATCTTACTTCAATCTATTTGAGAAAAGTACATATTCGTAGGAAGCTTTAAATTGAAGCATCCGGAGGCCTCCATGGCTTCGTACTGATTCTGCAGGCTTTAACGATATTGCAGGGATGTAAAGCATAGAAAGAATTCGTTTACCTCCAGATTCGAATTCCTCCATAGGCAAAATATAATGTTTTGCAATTGAAGGCTCAGTCTGGAAAGCAATCCTTCTCATTTTATTACCTTCCTTATCCCTCATATAAACACCATAAATGGTATTATTACTAATTTCAACCTCAAAATAGTTTGCTAAGAAATTGAGATAGGCATTTTCTGATGGAGTAATTTTATTGTCTGTTCCAAATTCCAGAGGTTTCGTTAGGTCAATTCCGTCACCATAATCCTTATCATAGTTCATCATGGCTACTTCCGTGCGGTGACCTTGCCAATCTTGAGTACCTTGTTCAACAGTGCAGTCTATTTGGAAAGTTCCTAAAATGAAAGCATCCTTACTTGCCGGGTTTAGGAAATGGAAATAGTAACTCAGTATACCATCTTTTTCTGCAGGTTTACCATCCAGTTCACGCCCTATTTTTTCTTCAGCCTTCTTGATATCGGCAATATCGAAGTTTGAGGTTAGATCCCAGAAGTAGAAGTCCTTAACGATCTTACCCTTCTGGTCGGCACCGCCTTCCTTCACTTCCACTTCGCACTTACCGGCTTTATCGCCTACAGTAGCGGTTACGGTAACTTTACCAATGGCGTTTGCGGTAATGGTAAATACGTTATCCTTTTTGTTGGTAACCTTGGCAATTTTATCGTCGGTACTGGCAACCACAATATCACCGTGCTTTGCATTTTCGGGCAGGATGCTAATGGTGATGTCCTTAGTTTCCTGAGGAGCCAAAACAACCTTTTCCGGTTTAATAACTACGTTAGTAATCTGATTATTTACGTTGGGAGCAACTGTAACCTTCAAATCGGCAGTTGCTTCAGCCTTATTATTGGCGTCAAACAACTTAGCTGTGATGGTGCAGGTACCTTCCTTCAAAGCCTTTACCTTAAGTGTATTTACATCGATATCGGCAATCGTTTGGTCACTAACGAACCACTTCAATTCTCCCGCACGCTTTTCGGGCACCACGGTAACAGCGATAGGATCGCTAATAGCACCTTCCATAAGGCTCAATTCGGTAGGAGCAAACTTAATGCTTATTCCGGTATCGGGCTTTTTATTGTCCTCCTTACAGGATACGGCCATAAGCCCCACCATTGCCAAAGCGGCAAATGTTGCAAACAATTTCTTCATACTCTCAATAGTTGATCTGTTTTTACTTTACTAAATAGTTTCTTCGTCACAATCATATGCTTATCCTATGGATATAGGACAAAGCATCATTTTCCACCCTTTTTCTTTCCCTTAACGGTAACCTTAATCACACAGCTTTGATTGCCGGCCTTAACGGTTACATCGGTTGTTCCGGCAGATTCACCGGTAATAACTAACCCTTTGGTGGTTGCTATGTTGGTATCGCTGCTCACTAACTCAGGATCGGCAGAGCCAACGGGATCAATCACTATATCCGAAACGGTATAGCTGTTCCCCACTTTAATCACCACATCTGATTTGGTTACGCTTACGCTTTTTACTTCCTGAGTAGGCCACTTTTCTTTAGGTGTGCAGGAAGCGGTAAGCAGCAAGGCACCAAGGGAGAGCGCAAGGGCGCTCGCAAATAGTTTTCTCATCTTTTTTATTACTATTTCTCTTACAAACTGTCAATCTAATCTCATTTTTGTAATGAAAGCGTACAGAGTACCCCTCATTACTTGGCAAAGGTATAGAAACAAATTGATATAAGCAAAAGAAATAGCTCCCAACGCGGGTGGGCAAAAGATACGTACCTATCGGCAGAAAGGTATATAAGTTTCCGTCGGGAGGTATATACCTATTGCGTGAAAGGTATATACCTATTTTGAGGGGGGTGTGTAGCTGATAGAAGGAGGATAGGGGCAGGCTGTGCCGAGCGGATGGACGCATCCGCCCGGGATGGCACAAAATGCATTATCTTTGCACCGATTGAATGAGAAAAAGAGCATGGAGCACAAAATAAAGGCGGTAATAGTGGGATACGGGCACATAGGTGCCGCCGCCGAACAAGCATTGCTATCCGCAAGCGATTTTGAGTTATTAGGTGTTGTGCGGCGGCGTGTGTCGCAGGAAGAGCGTTACACGCGCTATGGAAGCCCTATGGTGCATTCCGTGGCCGAATTGAGCACTACACCTCAAGTTGCGCTGCTCACTTTGCCGTCGCGCTTGGTGCCGTCAGCGGCTCCGGAGTGGCTCCGCAAAGGCATCGCCACGGTGGATTCGTTTGATATTCATAGTGATATACCGGCGTTGAGGCGTTCGTTGGCTGCTGAAGCCAAAGCACACGGCACAACCGCCATCCTATCCGCCGGCTGGGATCCGGGGAGCGACTCGATGATCCGCACTCTATTGGAGGCGATGATGCCCAAAGGGCTCACCTACACGAACTTTGGTCCCGGAATGAGCATGGGGCACAGCGTAGCGGTAAAAATGATCGAAGGCGTACGCGATGCCCTTTCGGTAACGATACCGCTCGGCACCGGTCTGCATCGCCGTATGGTATATGTGGCACTGAACGAGGGCGCAAGCGAGGAAGCGGTGCGCGAAGCCATTTTGCGTGATCCCTACTTTGTTCACGACGAAACGCACGTTTCGTTTGTAAAAGATGTGGATTCGCTTAGGGATCAGGGACATGCGGTGCACATGATTCGGAAGGGCGTTTCCGGAGATACGCACAATCAACTCGCCTCGTTCGATATGACTATCAACAATCCCGCCCTCACGGGGCAAATAATGGTGGCGGCAGCGCGCGCGGCACTACGCATGCCGAGCGGAGCCTATACATTGCCTGAAGTAGCTCCCATAGATTTGCTACCCGGAGATAGAGAGGAGTGGATTGAACGTTTGTGCTGATAATAGTAGCAAGTAGTGACAGATTGTACCATAAAAAGCGAAGTTAGGTGCAACAACGAGTAGACGCATTGCCGTTAGCTACACCAAATAGGTAGATACCTTGAGTTAGAAGGATAAAAAGGAATGATGCTAAATTACATTGATTGGGCTGTGAACCCCGAAATGTTCACCCTCTTCGGGCGGGGAGTACGCTGGTACGGGTTACTCTTTGGTACCGGATTGCTGGTTTTTGGCCCTTGGATAGCGTTGCGCATGTGGAAACACGAAGGGCTAAACGAAGCGTGGTACGACAAACTCTACTGGACGGTAGTTATTTGTGCTATTGTAGGCGCTCGGTTAGGGCATTGCCTCTTTTACGATCCGCTCTACTACCTATCCCGACCGGTGGAAATACTAAAAGTATGGGAAGGCGGCTTTGCGTCGCACGGAGGTACTATCGGGATTATCCTTGGTGTATGGTGGTTTTCGGCAAAGGTATCCAAAAAGCCTATTGTGTGGGCATTGGACCGCATAGCGGTGCCCACGGGGCTGGCGGCAGCCATGATTCGTTTGGGCAATTTAATGAACAGCGAAATCTTTGGGGAACCGACCACCCTTCCGTGGGGATTTAAGTTTCACCGTAGCCGCGAATGGCACGATCTTTGCACTCAATATGGTTACGAGGTGGCCTGCCATCCCACAGCTATATACGAAGCGCTGTGCTATTTAGCGGTATTCGGCATCTGTATGTGGCTCTATTGGAAGCGCGATGCGGCACGCCGTCGCCCGGGGCTACTCTTGGGCGTATTCCTCACGGGAACGTTTGTTTCACGCTTTTTCATCGAAATGCTCAAATTGGTGCAGGAGCCGTGGGAATTGAACTTAGTAGCCAAAATAGGATTGAATCAGGGGCAACTGCTCAGTATTCCGTTTATAATCGTCGGCGTGGTGCTGACCATCTATGCGCTTGGGAAACCTGCAAAAGAGGTTGTAGCACTACCCCAAACAAAAAAGGGTAACAAGTAGTATCAAATAATAATATAACTCTCTATGTTAGAACAAATAAAAATTACCGACTCTATTTACTATGTAGGTGTAAACGACCGCACCAAGGATCTGTTTGAAAGCCAATGGTCGCTGCCCCACGGCGTAAGCTACAACTCTTATCTGATTGTGGACGACAAAGTGGCGCTCACCGATGGGGTGGACATATGCTACTCGGAGCAGTTTTTGCGCCAAATTGACCGAATTCTGAAAGGCAGACCGGTGGATTACCTCATTGTAAACCATATGGAGCCGGATCACAGTGGCTCTATAGGTATGCTCAAGCGCAAATACCCCAATCTGCAGATTGTGGGGAACAAAAAAACGTTTGGCATGCTTTCTGCATATTACTCCTCGATAGAGGATAACTTGGTTACGATAGCGGAAGGGGATACCCTATCGCTGGGAAAGCACGAACTGACCTTTATTATGGCGCCGATGGTGCATTGGCCCGAAGTGATGTTTACCTACGACAAAACGGACAAAGTGCTATTTTCAGCCGATGCATTTGGCACATTTGGCTCTTTGGACGGCAATGTAAAGGACGTCGATTTGGATAGCGAACTCTATTTCACGGAAATGGAACGCTACTACGCCTGCATTGTGGGTAAGTATGGTACTTTCGTACAAAAGACGTTGAAGAAAGTTCAGGAAAGCGGTATCCCCATTGAGGCAATCTGTCCGCTGCACGGACCGGTATGGACGGCAGAAGCGCCACGCGCCATCGCTACTTACGACCGTTTGAGCCGCTACGAAGCGGGCAAGGGCGCAGTAGTACTTTACGGCTCGATGTACGGGAATACCGCCATTATGGCGGATGCGGTGGCTCGCGGTATCGGTAGCCGTGGCATTAAGCACGTAGTTACGTACGATGCAGTTCGCGCCGATCGGTCGCTTATCATTAGAGATCTGTTTAAATACAGAGCTCTTGCGGTTGGCGCACCTACCTATAGCAACGAAATTTTCCGTCCGGTTGCCCATATGTTAGATGCGTTCAAAGTGCGGGAAATACCCAACCGCCTCTACAGCGTATTCGGCAGTTGCTCCTGGGCGGGTCAAGCGGTGAAAAAGCTTACTCCCTTTGCCGAGGAAATGAAATGGGAGCTTGTGGGCGAACCGGTAGAACAAAAGGGCGCTCCCGATGAAGCTGATTTGGAAAAGGCGTACCGGTTGGGCTGCCTGATTGGGGATCGGCTGAACGAGCTCTATCCGGATGCAGATTGAGCCGTTAGGCAGCCTGTTCCGCGAAAGTATACAAAATGACAACAAAAAAGCTACCTTTGCAGTCGGAAACTGCTACGGTAGGGCAGAGTTTTTGTTATGGCCAAAACGATTAAGATCAAAAAAGGGCTCTCGATAAACCTAAAGGGGGAAGCACCACACACGGTGTTGCCCGCGGCTAAGGGAAGCAATGTGTATGCATTGGTACCGGACTTTTATACCGGCGTAGTACCCAAACCGGCCGTTAAGGTAGGCGATTCGGTAGCCAAAGGAGATGCGGTTTTTTACGACAAACGTTACCCCGAAATGAAGTTCGTGGCACCGGTTGCCGGAACGATTAAGGCAATTAACCGCGGAGCAAAGAGGCATATCCTGAACATTGAGATAGCGAGTGAAGCGTCCGAACAAAACGAACGCGAATTTGCGCCGTTAGATGTGGACAAAGCGTCGGCTGACGAAATCAAGGCACGCCTGCTGGAAAGCGGTTTGTGGGGTTTTATCAAACAACGCCCGTACGATATAGTAGCTCACCCGGATATAGTTCCGCGGGACATCTTCGTAACGGCTTTGTTCACGGCGCCACTGGCACCGGATTTTGCCTACGTAGTTGAGGGTCGGCAGGCACATTTAGAGCTGGCACTCAAAGCGTTGCGCAAACTCACCCCGGGTAAATTATATATCAGCGCCGCTGATGCCCTCAACCTCAACATAGAAGGGGTTGAAGAATACGTGGTTGAAGGTCCCCATCCGGCCGGTACCGTAGGGGTGCTAATCAATAAAACAAAACCGATTAATAAGGGTGAAACGGTGTGGACGCTCAAAGCGACCGATTTGCTCGTAATAGGACGGTTTTTGGCTACCGGAAAGGTAGATTTTTCGCGTCAGGTTGCCATTACAGGCAGCGAAGCTACCGAAAAGGGATATATGCAAGTGCAACCCGGATGTGCAGTTACCGATTTGGTGGGCAGTAAGCCTATGGACAAAGAGGCACACTTGCGTGTAATTGCCGGTGATGTGCTTACGGGTCAGAAGCTGAGTAGCGAAAGTCTGTACACGCCTATGGATCTGGATCAAATAACCATTATTCCGGAAGGTGACAACGTGCACGAAGCGTTCGGCTGGATTGCTCCGCGATTCAACCAATTCAGTATGAATCATAGCTACTTCAGCTGGCTGATGCCACAGAAAAAGTATGCTCCCGATGCCCGCATCAAGGGTGGCGAGCGTGCTATGATTATGAGTAACGAATACGTGCGGGTATTCCCCCTCGATATCTTTGCCGAACAACTGCTGAAGGCAATTATAGCGTTCGACATCGACAAAATGGAGGCGTTGGGTATATACGAAGTGGCTCCCGAGGATTTTGCCTTGTGCGAGTTCGTTGATTCGTCCAAAAAACCGCTTCAATACATTGTGCGTCAGGGCTTGGACCTGCTGTACAAGGAAATGAATTAGCCGGTTGAAAAACAGAAGCTTATAGAGCGATATGAAAAATTTCTTCGACAAGCATAGGGCAACTTTTAGCAAAGGCGGTAAGTTGGCTTTCCTACACTCAGTGTTTGAAGGCTTTGAAACCTTTTTCTTTGTGCCTAACCAAACCTCGCGCCATGGGGTACACGTACACGATGCCATAGATTCAAAGCGCATTATGACGATGGTGATCATCGCCCTGATGCCTGCGTTGCTCTTTGGTATGTACAATGTGGGCTATCAGCACTATTTGGCGACCGGACAACCGGAGGTGACAAATTGGCTGCTCTGTTTTGCATTCGGATTACTGGCAGCACTGCCTAAGTTAATTGTGTCCTACTTAGTGGGGCTTGGCATAGAATTTGCAATAGCTCAGGTAAAGGGAGAGGAAATTAACGAAGGATTCCTCGTTACGGGATTGCTGATCCCGATGGTTCTACCGATTGAAACTCCGCTGTGGATGATGGCGGTAGCTACTGCCTTTGCGGTAATTTTCGCTAAGGAAGTGTTCGGGGGTACCGGATATAACATCTTTAATGTGGCTCTGGTGGCTCGCGCCATACTGTTCTTTGCATATCCATCGCACATGACCGGCGACTCGGTTTTTGTCCGCTTGGGGCACAGTTGGGGCGTTGGCGGTTCCACAACTGCCGTAGATGCCTTTACGGGCGCTACGCCGTTGGGACAAATTGCCACTGCCGGTCAGTATCCAGCGCTCCACAACGTCGTTGGGGACCCCATTTCCTACTGGGATGCTTTTTGGGGCTTTATTCCCGGTTCAATGGGAGAAGTATCCACCTTCTGTATCCTTTTAGGGGCTGCGTTCCTAATCTTTACCGGTATTGCCAGTTGGAAGATTATGTTTTCCGGTGTGGTGGGTGCCATGCTGATGGCTCTTATCTTTAACGCTATTGGTACTACAGCTTCCATGCAGATGCCTCCGCTGGCACACCTGCTCTACGGCGGCTTCGCCTTTGGGCTAGTCTTTATGGCTACCGACCCGGTAACCTCGGCACGCACGGAAACAGGTAAATGGATATACGGATTACTCGTTGGGGTTATGTGCGTCTTTATACGCGTGTTGAACCCGGGGTATCCCGAAGGTATGATGCTCGCCATCCTGCTGATGAACGTCTTTGCTCCGCTCATCGACTACTTCGTGGTGGATGCCAACATACGGATGCGTAAGAAACGGCTCCTTCAAGCCGGTAAATGATGGGTTACCTCTTTTGAACCAAATGCAATTATGGGAAAGTTGAATAAAGATAGTAACAGCTACACAATCATCTACACTGCGGTGATGATCATCATTGTTGCCGTTGCGCTCGCTTTTACCTCTCAGGCGCTGAAAAAGCCACAGCAGGCAAACGAACGTATCGATAAGATGCAACAAATACTGCGTAGCTTGAAACAAAACCCGGCGGATAAAGCAGACGTAATCGATGCCTACCAAAGCATCATCAAACGCGAAATGCTGATCAACGACAAAGGCGAGATCGTAGAATCCTTTGACGGCAACGAGCTGGGTAACAGCAAGGTATTCAAAATGAATACCAAAAACCAGTACAAATACTACCGTAAGGACCAAACCACCCCACTGCCCCTCTACGAAGCAGTTGTAGACGGAACCCCCGCTTACGTAATACCGCTGAACGGCGTTGGTCTGTGGGGTGATATATGGGGCTATATTGCCATTGAGAACGATGGTTATACGGTTCTTGGTATTGATTTTAGCCATGCGTCCGAAACTCCCGGTTTGGGAGCCGAAATCGTTCACGAGCCTTTCTCCAATCAGTTCAACGGAAAGCATATCGGTACCCCTGAAACGGGTGTAGTCGGTATCGCCGTAGTAAAGAAAGGACGGAAGGCGGAAGGTATGGAATACGTAGATGGCGTTACCGGTGGCACGCTTACCAGTAATGGCGTAAACGATATGTTGCGCGATTGTCTCGCTCCCTACAAAGCTTTCCTGGGGAAAGTAGCCAACGGCGAAGTGAGTGCTAACAGTGATAATGAAGCTATAAACTAATATGGATTCAAAAACTAAAGAAGTCCTTTGGGGACCGCTCAACAAAAATAACCCGGTACTGGTGCAGGTGCTCGGCATTTGTAGCTCACTTGCTGTTACATCGCAGCTCAAACCTGCCATCGTAATGGGACTGAGCGTAATCGTGGTAGTTGCCTTTGCCAACGTCATTATATCGCTTTTGCGCAAGGGAATTCCCACACGCATCCGTATCATTGTACAATTAGTGGTGTGCGCCGCGCTGGTATCCATCGTTAATGAAGTGCTGAAAGCCTATTCCTACGATGTGAGCAAGCAGCTATCCGTATACGTGGGGCTAATCATTACCAACTGTATCCTGATGGGTCGCTTGGAAGCGTTTGCGCTGAACAATAAGCCGTGGGATTCTTTCCTGGACGGTGTGGGCAACGGATTGGGTTATGCCATTGTTTTGGCAGTAATAGCCTTTGTGCGCGAGCTGTTCGGTAGCGGTAGCCTCTTTGGGTATCGCATCATTCCGGAAAGTTGGTACCAAGCCGGTTACGAAAACTTCGGACTGATGAATATGGCGCCTATGGCACTGATACTGCTCGCCTGCATTGTTTGGATACAACGCAGCCGCGTTAAGGAGCTTCAGGAAGCATAGTGGGGCAAAGCACAAATTGTAGAATAGCGTATTGAGATTATGGATTACTTAAGTCTGTTCTTCCGGAGTATCTTCATCGATAATATGATTTTTGCATATTATCTGGGGATGTGCTCCTTCTTGGCAGTTTCGAAGAACGTAAAAACTTCGTTCGGGCTGGGAATAGCCGTTACGTTCATACTTACCTGCACATTGCCCATCAACTGGCTTTTGGAGAACTATGTGTTTAAGGAAGGTGCTTTATCCTGGTTAGGCAGCAGCTTTGCCGGTATGGACCTGAGCTTCCTCTCCTTTATCATCTTCATTGCCGTGATTGCCGCTTTTACGCAATTGGTGGAAATGATTGTAGAGCGATATTCGCCTTCGCTGTATAATTCGCTCGGTATCTTCCTGCCGCTAATCGCGGTGAACTGTGCCATTTTGGGCGGATCGCTCTTTATGCAACAGCGTGAGTTTGCTGATCTCGGCGAAGCTACCATCTACGGATTTGGTTCCGGTATCGGATGGATGCTTGCCATTGTGGGAATCGCCGCCATTCGCGAAAAACTGCAATTCTCCAACGTGCCCAAACCTCTCCGAGGTTACGGCATTGTACTCATTATAACCGGATTGATGGGGCTTGCGTTCCTAAGCTTTTCCGGAGTTAAACTCTAATTCTCAAGCTACTAAGAGTATGCAAATCAATTATCTGCTCATTGCAACCGGTGCGGTAGTCTTCCTGATTATCATACTGATTTTGGTCATCGTTCTGCTCGTGGCAAAGAAAAAGCTGATCCCGAGCGGTAACGTAAAGATAACCATCAATGAAGACCGCGAATTAGAAGTTCCCATAGGTGGTACACTCCTGAATACGCTCCAGAACGAAGGCATTTTCCTCTCCTCCGCCTGCGGTGGTGGGGGCACCTGCGGTCAATGCCGTTTACAGGTTATTGAGGGTGGTGGCGAGATACTGCCGACCGAAAAGCCTCACTTCTCCCGAAAGGAACAAATGAACCATTGGCGCCTCGGATGCCAAACGAAGGTCAAGGAGCCGCTCTCCATTTTGGTCAACGAATCCATCTTTGGCGTCAAAGAATGGGAGTGCGAAGTGCTCTCCAACCGAAATGTATCCACGTTCATAAAGGAGTTTGTGGTCAAACTGCCCGAGGGCGAACATATGGACTTTAAGAGCGGTAGCTACGCACAGATCAAGATTCCAGCATACGAAGTCAACTACAAGGATTTCGACATAACCAACAAGGAGGGCGCCGATCCCTTTCGCGCCGATTGGGATAAGTTTGGCATGTGGGGTATCACTTCGCGCAACACGGAACCCACCGTGCGTGCCTATTCGATGGCTAACTACCCCGAAGAAGGAAACATTATTACGCTGAACGTGCGTATCGCCACCCCACCTATTGACCGCAACACACATACGTGGGCGGCCGGTATTCCTACCGGTATCGCATCCAGCTATATATTCTCCTTGAAGCCGGGCGATAAGGTTATGATGAGCGGTCCCTACGGAGACTTCCACATCAATGAAGATAGCGATGCCGAAATGCTCTATATTGGCGGTGGTGCCGGTATGGCGCCCCTACGTGCACAGTTGCTACATCTATTCCGGACGGAAAAGACAAAACGCAAGGTATCTTTCTGGTACGGAGCACGCTCGCGCAGCGAAATCTTCTATGAGGAGGACTTCCGCGCTATCGAACGCGAGTTCCCCAACTTTAAGTTCGTAATTGCCCTTAGCGCGGCTCGGCCCGAAGATCACTGGGACGGTCCCACCGGCTTTATCCATCAGGTGATTTACGACAACTACCTGAAGGATCACGAAGCCCCCGAGGATATCGAGTACTATATGTGTGGCCCCGGTCCGATGACCAGTTCCGCAGTGCATATGTTGGATGACTTGGGCGTAGAACCCACGCAGATCCACTTCGATAACTTCGGATAAGCGCGCTACATCTTCGGATAAACGCGACATAGCTTCGGATGAGTGCGACGTAACTTCGCCTAAGCGCGAACAGAACTTACCCCACTCATCGAACAGTAATACAGAAGCCTTCGGCAGCCACATTCCCCATGTGCTACCGAAGGCTTTTCATTATTTCTAAATTTCTCACCGTGGCAAGCCTTGAGAAAAGAACCCCACTTAGGGAGCACAGCTATTTTCGTTTACATAAGCACTTCGGCAAGTATTCCTAACATCAAGATTGTAAATACGATCCAAAAGAAAGAAATACACGTGCCGGCTATGGCCAATCCTCTGGGTTTGCGGAAGATTCCTATAACAGAAAAGATGGCTCCCAACAGCCAAATAATCCCCCCCAAAAAGATGCCTACTACGGGTATTAAGTCCAGACAAAAGGCAATAATCGCAAGGGTAAATCCAGCCGTTCCAATCGAATTACCCTTACGTACTGGTGAAATATTATTTTGAATGTAAACGGGTGCAACGGGAATCACAGGAGTTACCGGTGTTACGGGGTTAGCTGTGGAAGCAGTAGGGGGTAAAGGCGTATTGGGCGTATTGGGCGTATTGGGCGTATTGGACGTATTGGACACAGACTGTGTAGGGCTGCCCACCGGGGTTCTATTTGTTTCCATATTTCTTATATAATTAGTTCCTAACGGTTACAAAGATATGCATATTATGGTAATCTGCGAACCCGAAGTTTTTACGTCAATAAATGGGACATGCCTCTTTCCGGAAGGAATCTGTTGACTTACGCTGGATAACATTGGAGCGAAACAAAAAGACTCCTGCTCCCAACTCCATAGCACCAACCTCTAAACAGATAGATGCACTTCGCTCAATAAGTAAGGAGGTTTTGCTCAAAAACCATATACATTTCTCTTGCAGATATAGATGTTTTGTAACCTTTTACTATTATGCGGTAGGAGAAGACTAAGATTATCCGAACTAATCTGAGCTTATCAGAAGGGAGCTGATACCTTCCGATTAATTCCTATTGGTTCCGATAAATTCAGATACCCTCCTACGAACATACCGCGCACGCCCAACCATCCATTTTCACTCCCACCGCAGCGAACCTTCTCTGGATTTTCACCTACAAAACATCCACAATTCACCCCAGAGCAGCCCTCTTCCTACCGTGCTTTTACTCCATTTTACTGAAGAACCCACCCCAAACCTATACCTCCACCCGCCCTTCTCCTACAGAACCACTCCATTTTATCTATAGAGCAACGCACATTTTCCTTTACTTCTAGCTCATTCCTACGAAGGAGCCACCCTACGTTTGCACACCTTTGTTCCTATTTCGACGCTAGTTCGTCCTCTTTTCTATAGAGGGAGCGAAGTGGCTGTACGATGGGAACGGAGCGTTGCTCACATACGAACAAATCGTTGATTCTATGCTGTCCAAACGGTTGTACGCAGGTGTCGGGGAAAAGTCTATAGAGTATCCGAGGAAAGTCAATAGAGTTTTTCCAGAAAGTCTATAGAGTATTTTCCGAAAGTCTATAGAGTATTTTCCGAAAGTCTATAGAGTATTTTCCGAAAGTCTATAGAGTATTTTCCGAAAGTCTATAGAGTATTTTCCGACCGCACTAAGCAAACGCTCAGATACCTCCCATCCTCCGCTCCGTTCCCTTCGTACAACCGATCCGCTTTCTTGGGAGAGTCAAGCCTTTTACTTGAGACAACAAGCTTGATTTCAAGGAGAGCAGTGGCTCAATTGCTCGGTACAACCGATTTGTTGCCCTGGAACAGCTACTCAGACATCTAGGAAGGAACGAGCCGTTTCTGCAGGAGAGCGGTTCGTTGCCATAGGATAAATGATTTGATTGCTCAGGAGGAGGGAGCCGATACCCTGGGGTAAGTGCTCGTGTGGCTCGGAAGGGACGGCCCGAGGATAAGTAACGAGTGCTCGGGTGGCTCGGGAGGGACGAGTTGAGGGCAAGCAACGAATGCGCCGGTTGCTCGGCTAAGTCGGTACGCAAGTCGGCTTTCCTCCTACCACTTCGGGGGTAATAGCTCGGCAAGAGATAGGGAGGAGGTAGCGGCGACAAGATAGGCATTTATTCGGCAGAAGGCAGAAAAAGCGTACCTTTGAAGGAAGAAAAAGAAGAAAGAGGCGTACAAGCAAACGGGAATCTATATAAGTTCGAGGGAAACGGGGCGCATCGCGGCTCGGGATTCCTCTGCTCTGCTTTCCCGATGCACTACAGAAACGGACGGCAACGTGTGCAGCAACGAACCGGAGTGTACGCAGAAAAGGAATAGAGACGTATGAGAGATCCCGCAACCCTATCACGATATATTGACCAGCCGCTCTTCCATATGATCGGAACGGAAGCCGACAAGCTCGGCGTAGATGCCTATCTAGTGGGCGGTTACGTGCGCGATTTGCTCCTGGGACGGGCAACGAGTGATATCGATGTGGTATCGGTTGGGCGCGGTATCGACCTGGCGCGAGCCGTACACGAAGCGTGGGGCAAGGGCGCGCACATCAGCGTTTTTGCCAATTTCGGCACGGCGCAGGTGAAGAAAAGGGGCATTGAGCTAGAGTTTGTGGGCGCTCGACGCGAAAGCTATCGGCGCAATAGTCGGAAACCGATTGTGGAAGACGGTACGCTGGAGGAAGATCAGGCGCGACGGGACTTCACCATAAACGCAATGGCTCTGTGTCTCAATGCGGGTCGCTTCGGAGAACTGCTTGATCCCTTCTACGGATTGGCGGATTTGCAGGACTGCGTGCTACGGACGCCACTTGATCCGGACGTAACGTTCAGCGACGATCCGCTCCGAATGATGCGCGGTATTCGCTTCGCCTCCCAGTTGGGCTTTTTCTTGGATGAGTACACCTACGACGGTATTGTGCATAACGCATCGCGGATCGAAATTGTTTCAATGGAGCGCATCACCACCGAACTGAACAAGATTATGCTGTCTCCTAAGCCCTCCATCGGGTTGGAGCTGCTGGAACGTACCGGACTAATGAAGATTCTGCTGCCGGAACTGCTGGCACTGAAGGGTACCGAAATCGTGGAAGGCAAGGGGCATAAGGACAACCTCAACCACACATACGCGGTTGTGGATAATGTGGCGAAGCGAAGTGATAACCTCTATTTGCGCTGGGCTGCCCTGTTGCACGACATTGCCAAGCCGGTAACCAAGCGATACGACCGACGGACGGGCTGGACCTTTTACAACCACGACTTCGTGGGTGCGAAGATGACGAAAAAAATGTTCCGCAGATTGAAGCTCCCATTGGATCAGCCTTGCAAATATGTAGAGAAGATGGTCGGTCTGCATATGCGTCCGGCGCAACTTGCCGATGAGGGTGTAAGCGACTCCGCTATACGCCGTTTGCTCTTTGATGCCGGGGACGATATCGATGATCTGATGCAACTTGTTGAGGCAGATATAACGAGCAAAAATCCGATCAAGGTACGCCGCTACTTGGATAACTATGCGGTTGTTCGCCAAAAGCTGACGGAAATTGAGGAAAAGGACCGTATCCGCAACTTCTCGCCACCCGTTTCCGGAACAGAGATTATGGAGTACTTCGCGCTCAAACCTTCGCGACCGGTGGGTGAACTGAAGGAAGCGGTGAAAACGGCAATCTTAGACGGGGTGATCCCTAACGAGCATGACGCCGCGTGGGACTTTGTACTCAAGGAAGCGGAAAGGATGGGACTAAAGCCGGCGGACCATGCATAACCACGCGCATAGTACTAAAGCATCGGCACTTCCGTTGGCATTTGCGCTGGCGCTGGCGTTTGCCGTTACGGAGCTGGTGGGTGGCTTACTCTCGTCCAGTTTAGCATTAATTACGGATAGCTACCATGCGGCGGGCGATGCGCTCTCCATCGGCATCGCGTGGATGCTGGAGCGGATTAGCCAACGCAAGGAAGATGCGCGCTTCCCTTTCGGGTACAGACGCTTCTCGCTCTTGGGCGCACTCTTCGTATCAATAATGCTCTGCTTTGCTTCCATCGAGATGATTATCCATGCGGCTGAGCATCTCGGCCCGGACGCTTGTACCACAGAGGCGAAGCCACTCGGTATGTTGCTGGTGGCACTAATCGGCATTTTGCTCAAAGGGTATGCTGCTTACCGGCTTAGCGCGGGACGATCGCTGAACGAACGCGCCGTACGTCTCCACATGTGGGCGGATCTTTACGGATTGTTTGCCGTTGCCCTGTCGGGTACCGTGATGCTGTTCGTTGAAGTGGGAGCCCTGGATGCGGTTCTTTCAATCCTTATTGCGCTGTGGATATTATGGAATGCCCTCCGAACGCTTTGGCAAACGCTCTACATAATTATGGAAACAACGCCCAAAGGGCTATCTCCTGATGTGCCAGCGCAGCTGATTGTCGCTCTCAAAGGTGTAGCGCGGATTGAGAACGTGCGGCTGTGGTCGCTGGATGGAGAGGAACACTTGATGACCCTCGCGGTACAACCCGCTCCGGAGATCTGCTCCGATGTCGCCCGACTTGAATCACTTCGAACGGAGATCTGCCACGCTGTGAGCGCACTGCATATCCGCATTGTGGCGATTGAGTGGCTACACTGAATCACTCTCAGAAACCCTTGCCGTAAAAGGTATATAAGTTTAGGATGAGAGGTATATAGGTTTCGAGCAAAAGGTATATAAGTTTCCGACGAAAGGTATATACCTTTTGCGGATAGGAATAGATCAGCTTTTGCGACCGCAGTAGTCCGCAAAGGGACAGAAGGGACAGAAGGTGCAGGCGTTGAAAGAATCGGTTGTTTGAGTGATAGGAGCGCTTACGTCGAACATTTCGTTCAATACGACTACAAGCCCCTCTTGAAACTAACTAGTTGTTAGAAAAGCCGAGTCCCTAACAAAGGAACTCGGCTCATTTTCAGTTTTGCTGTGGTATATTACGTTTAGTGTACGCGAACTTTGTAACTCTTATTCATATAGGTTACAAGGTAGAAGCCCTCAGGCAACTGAACAGTGAAATTGGGTTGCGTACTTGTATACAGTTTGATTCCGTCTAACGAGTATATAGCTATGGGACTCGCCTGCGGAGTAACTATCGTAAGTGCTCCAAGCCGAGAAATGATGGATGGTACGGAAGTTTGGACATCTTCTGCAGCTTGCCCTTCTAACTGAACTACTTTCAGGAAGTCGCACCAACCAACAGCTTTATCATCTTTGTATTTGGCAAGGCTACCTGAGGGAACCTGAAGTTGTGTTTTACGAACCATCTTGTCACTGAAAGGCTCTACATATTCATCATCTTCATCCATAAGTAATTTGGGAGGTTCCTCAGCATAAACGCGCAGCACGCTTTCGGATGAACTTTCCATTGTTTCACAAAGATTGAAGACAGCATCATCAATGTTTTTACAACCCTTGCCGAATGATACGAAGCTTAGCTTTTGGCAATCATCAAAACAACCACAAGGAATAGTTTCTACACCATCAGGTATTTTGATGGAACGGATATTAGTTCCACTAAACGCATATGCTCCTATTGTCTTAAGGGTTGAAGGCAATTCATAGCTGTAGGCACCGTATCCTCTATAATCCTTTTCGACATATTTATTTTCGTACAATACCATCATAGCCTTGGCTCCGATAGCTTCAATGCCTTCAGGAATCTTTATTGGAGCAGTGTCCTTTGTATAAAGTAGAGAAACAAGTTTCTTTTCGGTTTTGTCAAGCAAGCCCCGTCCGTCAAGAATTGTTTCAAAGCGTTTATTTCCTTCAGCCACTTCAAATTGTTTACACCCACTCATTAATATAAATGCTGAACCATCGGCTATTTTTTCAACAGTAGAGGGAATGCGTAGCGTTTTCAGTCCGAAACATTTGTGGAAAGCCTTCGCTCCTATTTCCTTCAAACCTTCGTTCAAAGTGAGCTCTGTGAGGTATTCACAATATTCAAATGCGCCGGTGGCTAATCGTTCTACCGTAGAAGGCAGTACAACAGAAGTAACCGATTTGCGATAACCCGGATACTTGACCACCTCTTTCATATCCTTTGTGTACAAAGCTCCATCGTGATTTGAATAGAGTGTATTTTCGGGATCTACGGTAATGCTTTCAAGATCATAGCACTCAACAAAAGGATCTTTACCTGCTTTCTTGAGCCCTTTCCCAATGGTAAGGCTAGTAGCCGGAAGTATCTTGCTGAAGCAATAATCCCCGATTTCTTCCACTCCATCCGGTATATTGATTGCCTTTAGCCATGTTCCCCAAAAAGCACGATCGCCAATGTATTTAACCGTAAGAGGTATTTTGATCTCTTCCAAGTCAAAACAACAGAAAAAGGCAGCCGGTCCTATTTCTGTTACAGTGTAAGTAATTCCCTTATAGGTAATTGTAGAAGGGATTTCCATATTATCGCGGTACATATCGTCTCCTACTCCGTTGCAAGGTGCTACACCTACGGTCTTTTGGGATTCATCGATCATGTAGTAGTAAAGCTTGTCTACCATGAACTTATCCCTGTAGTTGGGACGAGGACGCGATAAAGCAGAGGAACCCGCTTTAGTCTCAGTTGGAGAGCTCACATTCGTTTGTGCTCCGATACTTACTGCTCCGGAAAGAATCAATCCGAGCATTAAAGAAATGGTAATCTTTTTGTTCATATCCTTTACTTTATAAGTTGAACTTTCATCTCCTATGTTTGTAAAGCAAACCTATTGCTCATCTATTGCCTGCAAATTTAATAATTCAAATGAAAAAAACAACATAATCGAACAAGAATGTACAGAACAAAGCAAAAAGGTATATAAGTTTAGGATGAGAGGCATATGCGTTTCGAGCAAAAGGTATATAAGTATCAGACGAAAGGTATATACCTTTTGCGGATAGGAATAGATCAGCTTTTGCGGCCGCAGTAGTCCGCAAAGGGACAGAAGGTGCAGGCGTTGAACGAATCGGTCGTTTGAGTGATGGGAGCTGTTGCGTCGAACATTTCGTTCAATACGGCTTCAAGCCGCTTTTGAAAGCGCACTTTGTAATCGTGGGATAGGAAGTCATCAATTTTCTCCTTATTCTTTCCGACTCCAAGGCTCAGCACCGCATCGTAATTCTTGGGATCTTTTCTCATTTCGGGCAGTAGGTAGAGTGCCGGGCGAATCGCCTCTTTCGCTCCTTTTTGTTGCTTTGTCGCGATTCCGAGACTATAAAGGAATAACTGCGAGATGCCCTCAGCTCCGCGCGCCTTCCATATATTATCCCATTTGGTAAAGGAGGTATCGTCCGCTCCGGTCTTATAGTCAATGATGCGAAGCGGACCATCTTCCCCGCCGATCCGATCCAACCGGTCGATAATAAAGTTGAAAGAGACCGTTTTACCGGAAAATTCATATTCAAAAGTGAACTTTTTCTCTAAATCCACGATGTATAATCCGTCCGTATAGGTTGCGTCGTGTTGCAGGATGGCACGTATGTATTGCAGCGTGGCATCCGCATAAATGCGATGAATGCCTTTCAGTTCGTTTACTTTTGAGTTAGTTCCGAAGACGATTTCACGATATTTATTTTCAACCTTTTTGGTGAGGTCAGCATCTAAGGACAACATTTTCTTCAAATCGTTAGGCATAAGCATCTTCGATTTATAACCCTCATAGAGCTGTTCCATCGTTTGATGCACAATGAGCCCGAAGTCAATCGGAGTAACAATATCATCGCTTTCCAACGTATCTTCTATACCTTCCACATAATGCAGATAGAAGCGAAGCGGGCAACGCACCCATTTATTAAGCGCACTGGCAGATAGGAATTTTTCCCCATTGTTCGTGAGGTAGGCGTTTAACTTATTGTTTATTTCAGAGGTTCGTTGGATAACGATATTTTTGTTCGGTACACTTGCCGAAGGAAGTGGCACAAAGCGCTCTTTCAAGCGCAAATCGGTTAAATAACGAATCTGCTTGATGTAGCGCGATGGCTCGGAATCGGCATTATCCTCCACAAGGAGATAACAGCGCTGCGCCGTGCCTATCAGACGATAGAAGTGGTATGCCTCAATCTTTTCGCGCGTTCGGTAGGTAGCCAATCCGTATGCTTCACGCAAAGAATAGGGAATGAAACTACTGCCGTGCGGCATTCGACGCGGAAGAATGCCCTCATTAGCATTCACTATTATGAGATAAGGGAATTGTAGTAGACGCGATTCCAGAAAGCCCATTACCTGAAGCCCTTCCAAAGGTTCGCCCTCAAATCCGACCTTAGCCGATTCGGTCAGTTTAAGGATAAGTTTTACCGCTAACGAAATGGGAACATCGTGTCCGATCAAGGGAAGCATATCCTTAATGCGAATCAGCACTTTCCGGTACTGATAGGCAAATTCCGATTCTATTTCGCGATGTTGCGTTAGCTCGTTCGTATCCTTCTGTTCCTCTTCGGGTTCGGATTCATCAGGAATAAGACTTTTACCATACGTATCCACTAAAGCTACCAAAGCTTCAATAAGCTTATCTGCCGTTAGAGGGGGATTATTGAGCAATGTGACAAAAGAATTTGACGGCAGGGAGGACTCTTCCGTATTTTGGAATAACGTTTGCGGCGTTACCTGCATGTATGGATACTTGAACTTAGACAGAATCTCTTCGCAAAGCTCGGAACCTATATAGGTTTGCGACAAAGGATGGAGTAACAAGCTCTGAAGTTGTTCCGCCATATACACAATGTAGCCTTCTTTGTGGCGGCTGCGCTCAAGTAGCTGCAAATAGTAGTAGATCCACGAAGAAATGTTTGCTTGCGACAGGGGAACGCCCATCGTTACGTTCAACAACTGACCCTCACTCGCCAAAGCACGGAGCAAAGGGGTGAGCTCGTTTTCGTCCGGACAAATTATCGCTGTTTTCAGGCCGGAAACCGCCTCGGTATCCTTTTCCTTAATTTGGTCGGATAAATCTTTAGCAAGCATATACCGTGCCGTGGCAGAGCTAACGGATAATACTTCTATTTGAGGCTTTTCCACGGAATTGGGGGACGATAATACCTCGCCACCAAAGAAATCCTTGTTTTCTCTTGTTACGCGCTTAATTTCGCTACCAATAAACCCTTCCGGATTATTTTCCTCGCTGAACAATGTGGGGACTTCCTCCCAATAGAATTGTACCTCATATTCGGTTTCTTCCTTAAATCGATGAAGCATTTTCTTTTGGGCAGGCGTCAATGCGTAAAGGCCGGCAAATACAAAACGCGTTACGTTAGGAAACTTTTTCCTGAATCGCTCGCGAATATCGTCCATTTTCGCTTCAGAAGCGGTTCGAACAACCATACCATCATAACCGATACACTTGTTCGCAAGTATGGAGCAATAACGAGGCAACAGCTTATCCATCATCTCTAAAAACGACAAATAGTTATGCTCCTGCTTCTTGTTATTATCAATATGTCCCCAAAAGGATTCTATCGTCTTTCGTTGCTCGTCCGTCAGGTAATCTAAGGTAGATAACTCGTCCAACCCCTTAATATTGTGGAAGATCTGTTCCCTTGGAACTAATGCATTATCAATATCGTTGTAGTCTGTCAATATCTTGGTACACTGATCCAAATAAAGTGTAGCATTTTCAGGTTCAAAAGCTCTATTCTGCTCTATGAACCACTGCTTCATCGTAGCATACAGCATACCGGTAAGCGTTAGATCGTCAGCTTTTGTTAAGCCACTTTGAATCTCACTAAACTCTTGAATAGTAGTAGTGATCGGCGCAAAGCAAGTTTTCCGGATACGCTTGGAAAGTGCGTACTGAAAGAATAGCCCCGCACGCTTGGAAGCAAATACGTAACAAGTTGACGGAAAGTATTTAGGATCAGCTTTATAAGCCTTTTCCGCGAGCATATCTAAGAAGCCTTTTGCCATAGGAATCAATTAAAAAGTAAAATCGTTAATAGGTTATTGCACAAATGTAGCGCCATCCCGGGGAGAATACTTCCCGAAAATTGCTTTAAATAGCCAAATGCAAGCCCCCAAATCCAAATAGGCAGAAGTTTATCGGGAGCTCCGTGTAGTAGCGCAAACAGTAAAGCGGTAATCAGAATGCCGGCATGAATAGTACCGGTGATACCAATGAGCAAGGGTTGCAATGCCCCTCTCATAAATAGTTCTTCGCAGAAAGCCGCCAACAGCACTACTACCGAAATGCGTAATAGAATGGTGCCTGCGCTTTTATCTGTCAATATTAGTTGTTCGGCTTCAGCTGCCTTACGGCTCATCGCACGAAGATGCGCTCCAAACGAGCCACCCATATGCTCAATTGCAAGCCGATTCAGTTGCGCGCTACTCCATAGTAATAGTACTAATAGTAACAATCCGAGCAATAAGACTATTCCAAACGGCAAGCCGAATAAACGCTTCGGGAAGCGAGGTTTGCTCAGCCCCAACCAAACCGCGCTAACAACACCGCACGAAACATAGGCATAAACGTATGTGGATATACCGAAAAGAAATAAGGTGTATAAGCCGGATTGCACTAAGCTGCGCATCGTTGCATCGGGAACCAAGGCTCCCAGCCACTCCGAAAGAGGAGAAACTAGTGCAAAGCACAGCACAAACGCCAATGCAAGCACAAAAAGTCGGCGAACCGCTTCGTGCTTATCCAAAGGAATTACATTAGGCTTCGTCCGCCTCATCCTGCTTTTTCAATAGATCCTCAATTACGATAGGATAATAAAGATATTCTAAGCGATGAATACGTTTGGCAAGCCGTTCGGGAGTATCGTCTGGCAATACTTTACAGCGTGCCTGGCAGAGAATAGTTCCATGATCATATTGCTCATCTACAAGGTGAATGGTTATACCGCTTTGCGCTTCTCCCGCTGACAAAACGGCACGATGAACATGATCGCCGTACATACCTTTTCCTCCATATTTAGGGAGCAATGCCGGATGCAGATTAACGATGCGTTGTGGAAAGGCTGCTAATAATCCGCTGCCTATTTGCCCTAAAAAACCAGCCAAAACGATCAAATCGATTCGCTCTGATTGAAGATACGCCACAACGTTATCACCGAATTTAATTTCCTCCTTGGTAAACGCCTGCGTTTTGATTCCCAATTCTCGCGCCCGTTCTACAGCTTCGCACGCTGCATTATCGGTAATTACTATCGCTACGCATACGCCTGTTCCTTCAAAGTATCGTGCTATATGCACCATATTGGTGCCGTGCCCCGATACAAATACCGCTATTCTTTTTCCTTTTAAACTCATATTTCAGCGCACATTACAACTCTTCTTGTGCAGTTATTTCGCATAAAGTAGCACTAAATAGTGCTCTGGCAAGAAATTATTCCTTACCTTTGTGCAAAGATAGAGGAAAATGCACTACTTAACGGTAATGGCCGTTTCCTCAAAAAACAGAAAAGAACCATAAACGAGAGTAAGAGATCATGACAGAACAGGAAATTCAAGAACAAGTGTTCGAATTGGTAGCCGACAAACTTAGCGTCGAACCGAGCCAAATTACAATGGAAGCCAACTTCACAACCGACTTGGGTGCCGACTCATTGGATACCGTTGAGTTGATGATGGCTTTCGAAAATCAGTTTGATATGACTATCCCCGACGAGGAAGCCCGTTCCATCAAAACGGTGGGTGATGCAGTCGAATACATTAAAAATCACGCTAAGTAACTACAATGGAGTTTAAACGGGTAGTAGTAACCGGCTTGGGAGCACTCACTCCCGTAGGCAACTCAGCTCCCGATACGTGGCGTAGCCTGCTTGAAGGCAAAAGCGGTGCCGCTACGATTACGCTTTTTGATGCTTCCAAGTTCCAAACACGCTTCGCTTGCGAAGTAAAGAACTTTCAGCCCGAAGAGCATTTTGATCGTAAAGAGGCACGCCGTTACGACCGCTATACACAGTTTGCTCTGGTAGCTGCCAAGGAAGCTTTGCAGGATTCTGGGCTCGATCTGGACTCGATGGACAAGGATACGACCGGGGTTATTATCTCTGCCGGTATTGGTGGACTTCGCACTTTTGAGGAAGAAGTTATGTTGTACGATCCCGAAAGGGGACCACGCTTCAATCCCTTCTTTATCCCCAAAATGATTAGCGATATCGCCGCCGGGCTGGTTTCCATCACATACGGATTCCACGGACCGAACTACTCCACGGCATCTGCCTGCGCCTCCTCAACCAACGCAATCATCGATGCGGCCATTATGATCCGTCTCGGTAAAGCTGAGGTGATGGTGGCCGGTGGTAGCGAAGCTGCTGTAACGGCAGCCGGTATCGGTGGATTTAACGCAATGAAAGCCCTTTCTACGCGTAACGATGAACCGCAAAAGGCAAGCCGTCCATTTAGTAAAAGTCGCGATGGTTTTGTTCTTGCCGAAGGATGTGCTATCCTCATTCTGGAGGAATTGGAGCATGCTAAGGCACGTGGCGCTCATATATACGCTGAGTTTGGGGGATTTGGCTTATCCGCGGATGCGTACCATCTTACCGCAAGCCATCCCGAGGGATTAGGTGCTAAATTGGTAATGCAGCGTGTACTTGAGGATGCCAACCTGAAGCCGGAGGATATTGACTACATCAATGTGCACGGAACCAGTACCCCCGTGGGAGACGCTAGCGAAGCGAAAGCTATTTTGAGCGTTTTTGGTGATTCGGCTTACAAACTGAACATTAGCTCTACTAAGTCTATGACCGGCCACCTATTGGGGGCTACTGGGGCTTTGGAAGCATTAGTTGCCGTAAAGGCAGTGGAAGAAAATATCATTCCACCCACTATCAATCACGAAGAGGGGGATGAAGATCCCGATATTGATTCGCGATTGAACTTTACGTTTGGCAAGGCGCAGAAGCGCGAAGTAAGGAACGCCATATCCAATACATTCGGCTTCGGTGGGCACAATGCCAGCATCTTGTTCAAAAAGTACACCGAATAACAGAACAGTTTGTACAACAAAGAGCGGTGAATAGTGCGGTTACGTACCCTTCATCGCTCTCGTTGGATAATTTGTATGCGTCTCTTTAACTTCAGAAAAAAGGCAACCAAACAGGCGGCTGTTGCTCCAGATAAAAGGCAACTTACCCGTATGCTGGGCTTTACGCCTAAAAATATAGGTATCTATTGCCTCGCCTTTATTGATCCCGCTCTCCACGAGCCGAATGATCCCGAGAGAATTCGGACAAACGATCGGCTTGAGTTCCTTGGTGATGGCATTCTCGGTATGGTGGTGGCAGATTGGCTCTACCACAAGCATCCCGATTGGAATGTGGGGAAGCTCGCCTCTGAGAAATCAGCCATTGTGTCACGTTCGGTGAGCAATCGAATTGCCGGTCAACTCGGCATTGGGGAAATGCTTCTCTGCAAACCCAATTCGCCACTCAATAAGGATAGTGCCGGCAATGCATTGGAAGCTATTATCGGTGCCATATTCATCGATCGCGGAATGACCTATGCCAAGCAATTTATCCTTGAAAAGATGCTTCCTCTGTACTACCGAATTGCCAATGAAAACAGCTCTATTGTTATCAATTACAAGGGAGATCTGCAAATCTGGGCGGATAGGCGCAACATCACACTTCACTATAAAACTGAAAAGGGACGCAAAGGCTTTATCGGTACGCTTAGTATAGGCTCAAAGATCATTGCATCCGGTATTGGCAGGACCAAGAAGGATGCCGAGCAAGATGCCGCGAGACTCGCTTGCGCTGAACTCAAAGTACCCTCTGCCTACCACGTAGCGCACCCTTCCGCATCGGCTCACTAAACGCGCCGCCCTACCGCTCCGAAGCACCGCAGTACCAGCACGCTCACACCGCTTACCTTTCTTTTTCTTCCTCCCATCAGAACTTATCAGGATCCATCTTATCTTTTCTGACCTAATCCGATCGACTCCGATTAGTTCTGATTTGGTACTGGTTGGGTCTGATAGCCTCTGATAACCTGTAGCACTGTGACTACTATAGTTACTAATTACCGCTATCGTCGTGGGAGTTCCCTCTCACGGGAGCTTAAACAATATGTCAAAGAACGCTGTTTCTCGGGGTGGAACATTGGCACCGCTGGCTAACCATTCGCTGAGGTTGTTCATCCACTGACAGTAACGAATTGATGCCAGTATCATCAGGTACTAACCGTCCGTGTAGGAAATTATCCAATGAAGCTACCATCCACTGATACTAATAATCACCCGTTGCTAACCATCCATGGAGGTTAATCATCCGCTGATGTAATAATCAGTCGGTGGTAATGTCCGTAGGGGCTTTTGCCCCGAGGCGATAACACGCTACCGGCGCTCGCTTGCTCCGTGCGTCTACCGCCTATTCCCTGAGGAACGATGCAAAGGTACCACACGTCATACCCCCCAAGTGTATTAAAGTGTATCGAAACGTATTAAACTGTATCGTAACGTATCCTAACGTATTAAAGTGTATCGAAGTGTATCAAACTGTATCGAAACGTATTAAACTGTATCGAAGTGTATCAAACTGTATCGTAACGTATTATAGAGTATCGTAAGCTATCGGAGTTTATCTGAATTAATCCGATTAGTTATGATTGATTCTGATTGGTTCTGATAGCATTTGATTGTCAATAGTATAGCACTAGCTATCCTAGAAGTACAGAAGTACAGAAGTACAGAAGTACAGAAGTACAGAAGCACAGAAGTACAGAAGCACCGAAACCACCGAAATACCGGAAATAGCGAATCCACTAATTGTCACTTGAACTGCTAAGGCAGCATTAGAAATTGTTGTAGTGGCAGTAGCGGCAGTGGCCGCGGTAGTAGTAGTAGTAGTAGTAGTAACGCAAGTAGTTAGCGGAAGTAGCAGCGTTAGACACAGAAACAAGCGGTTCAAGCAACTATAGCCAGCAACTATGATAGCCGCAAAAGATAGGACAAAAAAATGAAAGTATATAACGGCAACTAG
>QWCK01001150.1_pt1 | contig 40677 bp, 57 predicted proteins | sample 1972571 | NCBI WGS metagenome assembly QWCK01 (sample SAMN09866710, study PRJNA288562) | Human gut metagenome isolate term2_stool, whole genome shotgun sequencing... | isolation source: gut | host: Homo sapiens | place: USA: California | reverse complement strand
GCGCACGAAAAAGAAACGATTGCAATACAGTCAAACGGAGCTACGAATGATATAAAGTCACTATCAGAGGATTTAAAAACCTTTGGACTTTTGCTATTTAATTCAGCAATTTCTTTCTTCAGAGCATCAATACCTGGGGCGACTTCAAACACTTTTTTGACTTCTGTAATATTAAGTCCATCAATAATAACTTGGTACATTGGCATGTCTGCCACATAATCACCAGCCTGAATATCTCCCTCTGTATATTCGGGAACTACCGGGTTTGATTCCGCCGGTGTTCCCTGGATAACTTTCAAGTCAAGACCTTCTGTTCTATTGTCTTGGTTCTTTTCGTATCTAGCAACAATCAAGTCAATACGCTTCATTCCCTGACTACCATTGATGATAGTAAGAGAGTCATATGTATTTTTCTTGATTGATGCTGTGCACCCTTGATGCATCAACACACCGTCTCTGATTTTAATTTCATTGTTGGAAGATACCTCTGCTGCCAACTGCATTCCAGTCTGCAGTACATAAGATCCTTCTCCCACAACTCCAATATTTACATCTCTATCCTGTTCTGATGTTACATGGGGCTTTCCTGTATATCCTGTAATTATTTCCATTATGTCTCTCCTTCCAGTTTATACACTACTTTTTCTTTCCCGGAGGATATTGTCCATATCTTTCGACCAATCGGTTTCTTCATGCTAATTCCGGTCAGATAATCTTTTCCTCCAACAATATCTCCTAGATCGATATTTCCTTCCAACTTAGTCATGGTCATGTTGTAAGACATACTTGACTTCTTGCTTTCCAGTTCCTTAATTCCATTCTTAATCAGGTCATCTCTTTCTGATCCGCTGCTATCATATATAGCCGCAATTTCCTCTGCCCCCTTAAAATATTGCTGAGTCTGCGAAATTGTACCGTTCTGATCAGTGTATAGATGTATAACCAACCTGTCCTTTAAATCCCCTTTTCCAAGACAAATCAGATGGTTGATTCCGCGCCGGTTATCGTCAGTTATGAAATTCATGTTATTATCATTGGTCAGCTCATACTCTGATGACAGATCGTTGATTGGAACAGCACTCACTTTCACATATCCGGCCATACCAACATCACCTTCTTGGTATCTGATATCCAGTCGATATCCTACTGATTTCAACATCTTAACCAGTCCAGCATGCAAGGTACAATACCGGTCAAATTGATAATTGTTCACTGTAACACCCGTATCTGCAGTAACGCCATAAAAGAGTCCAGGGAACTCAGCTTCAATCTTGGATTTTATGATTGAATTAAGTTCCCCAGATGCTGTTGCGTAATCTTGGCCACTTAATGGCTGTATAATCTTTTTGGTCATCATTCCACGCCAGGTATCTCCTTTTGCACGGATTACATTGGTGCTTGTATCGGTGCTGATTTCTCGGACAATTCCGCCATACTCAGTATCCGGTGAAAATACTCTAGTTCCATATCTAATAGACCCATCCCAATTCCAACGCTTAAGCTCAATCTCAAAATCATTAATACTGTCGGCTTCATCAGCTCCGACTTCAAAATCTATATTTGCCCCCTGGACATAGCCGATCTGCCTTCCGTATTGGTCTGTTTTGATGAGATCCATTTCGGCACGCTCCTTTCTTTGTACACCGTAATATCAAAGCCGAACTCTCCGCTCCAACTTACCAAGATGTCCCCAGCTGGAATTTCCGCAAATATAGAATTACCGGTTGCTTTCTTGTAGAAAATGTTCTGCTCTGTACCATTAGCAAGTCTTTTTATGATTGTTTTTTTGCGCGAATCAATAACAATATACTCATGTGCTTCAAGTGTATCGTATACTTGATAGACCTGCCCGGCAATGGTGATTCTTGGATTCGCACACGGACCATAGATAGTCATCTGAAAATTGCTACTTCTGTAATGATCTACATACCAATGCTCTGTTCCAGATAATGGTTTTGAATAGTCGTATTGATAATCATATGGGTAATCTAAGAAGTTATAAGCTTGCCCCTTGTCTGCGCTGTCTGGATAAAAGCTCTTAGATTCTTCCTCTGCCCACATAGGATATGGACAGTAGATACCGAGTTCCATGTCTGTCCAGCAGTTCCGGGTAGATGACACTTTGTTGGACATATCCTTAATATAGCAATCAATATAATAGTTTCCAAACCATATGCGCCCTGGAGTAAGATTTACAACGTCATACTCAAAGCAGTTTGTCAACTCGTCCATCTTGGCTTTGCGTTCTTCCAGTGGTCCACGGAATGTTAATGTGATTTGATATGTTTTTGGTTCTTTTTCAAACCCGTATACATCTGCTCCAATTTCCTGATCTGTAGTCATTGGTTTCCATTCATAATCGTGGAAGTAACCGGACGTTGGTCTCATCCGGTCACCCACAAGATTGTATTCTTTTCCATTAGAACATACATATTTGATTTCTATCATTCGAATACAACCCCCATATCTCTTAATGCTCGAATCAGTTCTCGTTCGCTTACATCTCCACTTGGTTTTCCATCTATAATCGTAATAATTGCTCTTAATAATGCAATTAAAGTATCAAGTCGACTTGCCGTCTCATTTCCTGATGTTCTGGAGCTGTTTGCTGTTCCCTGTAAATCATAATTCAGATTTGTATTTGTAAATGGGCTTGTAGCAATGTCCTGTAATTTAGAAACTGCTGAAGTAATAGAAGGAAGCTCTCCTATAATTCCTTTTGCAAAACCAGTGTCAATCATCTCTCCGACATATATACCCCAACGAGAAGGAGAATGGATTCCGAAGAACGACAGTACATTATCCTTAAAACTTCCAAGCACTCCCTTAACAGCTTCCCACAACATATGTCCTGCATTTCTGAGTCCATTCGCAATTCCCTGGATAATATTGTGACCAATAGTCCCCCAATCAACATTTGAAAACGCGCTTCGAATTCCAGAAATAATTTGAGGAATCTGAGCTATAAGGCTTGGGATTGCTCGAATTAATCCAGCCGCCAACTTTCCAATAATCTCAATACCAGACTGCAGAACCTGCGGTAGATTCTGTCCGATTGTCGCCGTCATTTTTGCCACTGCTTGAGCTGCAGCTGTTGCAATCTGTGGAAGATTATTAATAATTCCATTAACTAGATTGAGGATTAGTTTGCCTCCTGCTGCTAATACAAGTGGTAACGCCGACCATATCGCATTTTCAAAATTAGCCATCAGTGTTGCTGCCATCGAAATTAATTGAGGAATATTCTGCAATATTCCATTTGCAATATTAGTTACGATTTCAACACCTTGTTGTAATAGCCCTGGAAGATTTGTTTGGATTGCAGTTGTAATCTGTAGCAGCATTCCGTTTGCCATTTCGTATAGCTGTGGCAATGCGGTTTGGACTTGCGACGCAATCTCTGGCACAAATTGCATTAATGCAGTTGCCAACTGTGGTGTAGCAGTCTGTATAAATGTTACTAACGCCCCCGGAAGTGCAGAAATTACATTCCATACTGCAGGAAGTAAATTCCCGACAAGAAAAGTTGTCATCGTCTCTGCCAGTGCTGACAAAGCTGGTTTTATGTCCATTCCAAGAGCAATCTGACCCATTACATTTTGCGCTGCGGCCTTCATGGAGGCGAAAGAACCGGATATGGTTGTTGCAGCTTCCTTGGCCGTTGTTCCGGTAATATCCAGCTGCCCTTGAATTACATGGATAGCCGAATACACGTCAGACAGGTTATTGATGTCATACTTTACACCCGTAATTTTCTGCGCGTCAGTAAGTAATCGCTCCATTTCCGTCTTTGTGCCACCGTAACCTAATTTTAAGTTGTCCAACATAGTATAATTTTGTTTTGCAAATCCTTGATAGGCATTCTTGATATCTTCCATGTTGGTTCCCATTTTATTGGCATTATCGGACATATCGGTCATAGCCATATCTGCTACATCTGCCGCCTTAGATGTATCATTACCAAGGCTGGACAAGAGGCTTGCTGAGAAACTTGTGGTTAATTCCATGTAATCGTTCGCGCTCATACCGGCTGTCCTATAGGCTTCCGCAGCATTCGCCTTAACCTTGTCAGCGCTATCCTTGAATAGTGTCTCAATTCCACCAAGGCTTTGCTCAAGATTTGCTCCCTCACTGATTGCCGATCCTATCGCTTTTCCAATTGCTGCAGTAGCAATAATTCCTTTTAACTTTCCGACTAATTTACTTCCAAATGAAGCCCCCGCCGGTTCTGCCTCTGGGTCTATTGCCTGTTGAATTTTTCCACTGATTCCCTGTGCAGACGGAATAATCTGCACATATGCTTTTGCAAGTTCTGTAGCCACTACTTCTCACCTCCTGTCAGTCGTCTCCACTCATCGTCGAAATCTTGTCCTGTATCAAACGTTTCGATTACACTTTCTATGGTTTTCTTTTCTCCAATCAGTGCCTCTACCAATGATTTTGGACGATTAATCCCTTTTGCACCGTCTGAGCTATTTAACCAGGCGATTGCCCGCGTATTATCAGCAACCAGCGCTAATAATGTTTGATCTGTTGTAAGTTTTGAATCAGATATTCTCATTCCGATTCTTGAATCCGGCCTCAACCCACACGCAAAAATCCCCACCGTTCGTAGCGGTAGGGATTTGTAATCATAAATGTGATACGTTTCTGCAAAATCACAAATCAATGCTTCTTCATCTATGTTTATCATGTGAGCGAGGACTAAGAGTTTTTTACTTGAGATCCTTTGAATATTTGGATAATTTCTTCAATCATTTTTGAAGCTGGAACTCTTCCATTTTCCTTTCTTACGTGGTCCTTAAGTGCTTCTATTTGTGCATCTCCAAGGAGTTGTCTGGCAGTCCCTGTAATCTTAGAGACCTCTCCATTGTCAATGGCGCACAGGTTTTCCAATAATTCATAATCGTCTAAAGCATCTGGCGGTAAAGTGTACCGAAACCCGCTTTCTGTTGTTCCTGTAATTGCTGCCACTTCATTTTTTTCTGTATTCATCTTACTTCCCTTTCTTTACGATATACTCATAGTGAGTCTGTCCGCTTGAATCTGGTGTAGCCTTGAGTGTTGTCTCATATCCAATAGCTTCGCTGTCTTTATAGACAATATCTGCTACCTCTGTAACTGCTGCCGATGGAATCACAATTCGTTTTAGCGCTTTCTTCAAAATCATGTCGATTACCCAGGCGTATGCTTCCGCTTCGCTGTTATTAGCTTTTACCGTAATTCCAGTTTCAAGTGTCCCTGTTACATTTTCGTCTCCATATACAGACTTTAAAACTTCGATATTTGTGATTTCGAGTAACTTATATTTAAAACTGTCTGGTTTGCTTGTTTGCAAATCCAGAACAGTGTCGCCGCCCCACGCCTTCACGTTATCCGTCTCAGGACTATTAGAATTTGTGATTCCATCTTCCGAACAGTATCCCAGCTCCTTAAATGCTGCATCAAGTTCTGTTTTGGCATCAGTCGGAAGCGTGGTTCCTAATGGTGCTCGATGGATTGCTCCACCGATTTTCGGTTTTCCTGCGCTTACATGTTCTGTATTCATCTTATCCCTCCTAATAATGGACGATATCATATACTGCCTGATACCGATATTTTTTCCTTGCTGTATCAGTGTAGTTATAATCCGTATTAAGCTCACATCTACTGATATCGTCCAATTCGATTATTTCTTCCATTGCTTCTTTTACCCGCTCGTTGAGCGATGCCGCCCCGTATAGGGACGCAGAATAAGACTGGACAGCCAGAGTTGCTGATGCAATATGGTTTTCTGTGCTAGATCCAGTCTTTTCAATCAATACATATTCATTTCCAAGATCATCCTCTTCTTCCAATCTAACCGGTATTCCAAGACTGGACTGCAGATAATCCTTAACGATTTTTTCCACCATGTTTTCCAACCGCCTTCAATAATCCGTTATTACCGTCATCTCCGCATACTTTCACAACTGCTCGCGTCTGCGCTACATATACTTCTGTTTCTGATGCACTGGCTATCTTATTCGCATGATCCACAAGTATCGCCTGCATTTCCGGTGACTGCATTAACTCTCTAACACCGGCACGGTTCAAAACAATCTTCGTCTTACCCATATAACGCCACCTGCCATTTTTGATTCCATTCTAACGGGATATTCTCTTCAATGCCTTGTTGTGGAAACCCAATCACTTGCCAAGGCATTCCAAAGAAATCCACCCGGCAATCCTGCCAAGTGTGATTGTCTCCTTTCGGAATTGCAATATTGTATACCGCTTTCTTTCCGGTCAGATTTAATGTGTCCAGAATCTCCGTGGTCGATGCCGGAGCTACAAGCACATTCTCAATTGTCACTGGTATCTCTCGGTATAACGGGTGATCAAATTCATCTTTTCCAATTACTGTCTTCTCATACAGTGTTACTGGAATTCCCTTGATCATCGATGCCATAAATATCCATCACCCCAACTCTCTGTCTTCTAATACCTAGTCTGGATAACTCGGATTTCTTAATGAATAAACCGCCTCCAGGAATCAGATATGTTCCCGTCACAGAATAGCCCAGCGCTGATTGAGACATCTGTGTCATTGGCTCTGTGTCTGTTGATGTCATAAGTGTACGCGCTACCACATCAACGGTCACAGATTTCGCAACGTTTCGCAACGCCTCATTCTGTTCAATCATTTTATCCAAATCTTTTCCGACTTTGTTGGCTTCATATCTCAGAGAATCCGAGACAACTGTCAGAAGCTTCTCTGCCTTGCTGTACTCGGATTCCTTAAGTTCACGCCACAGGATAGATGTATCTTCTAGTGTAGCGAATGGATCCATTATTCTGTGCCCTCTTGTGCATCGTCTTTGGAATCGCCTTCCGCTTTGTTAGCCTGCTGCTTTTTGGATGGCGTTTTTTTCTCCTCGGATTCTTTGCCGGTAAAAGGTTCCCAGTTTTCGCCGGAAACCTTTGTACTTGTCTCAATAATTGCGCCCGTTTTTGTATTTTTATACTTCATACTATGCCTCCTTAATTCTTGCAAACCATTCTGGCACCAAGATTCCCCATCCCAGATATACTTCTGCACGGATATAGATCTGACCATATCCTTTTAAGTCTTTTCCTGAGTTGTCCGGATCACCATACTGAATAATTTCCATAGGGATTTCCTTTGAATATCCCCATTTAACCGCTCCCTGGAAGTCTCCAATAATACCGTGGTCTTTCGTTGTTCCACTAGATACAGTTTTGTTGACACTTGTCGGGATTCCGTTAAATGTTGCAGGTGATGCTCCAAATGCAAATTCCGGATACTGTTTGATTCCATTCGCTTTGACTTTTGCCATCGCTGATCCAAACGTCTTCGAAAGCGCGAGTCCTGTTACATCTCCTTCAGAACCATCTACTACCGCAATCGCATCTTCCAGATTTGCATCCGGTGTTGCTGACGCATAATCTACAGTTTGCGTAACTTTCGCATCAAAATGATTGTCTCCAATTACAGCAGATGCTGTTCCCGTTCTTGGGTTAATACCATGCATAGCTGCAAGGTCAAGTCCTTTCGCTACTTTCTTCGCAAATCCATCATTAAACGCTGTTAAAATATCCAACTGCTCTTCTTCTGTAGCAGTCATAAATTCATCAGAGATTCTTGCACCATATTCAAACTTAACCGGTACAATTTTAACTGGTGCGATAGCAATACCGCCTTCGGTTTTCTTTCCATTCTCTGCGACAATATCAATTTCATTGTCCATAGAAAAAATCATTTCTTTCAATCCATTGAATGGAATCGGTGTCTGACCACATAATGCAGCCAGTGCTGACTTCCCTTTTACTTTTGTAATAAGATCTTTGACCAGTGTAGGGTCAAACATTGTTCCTTTTGATGTTGCCATATTTTTTTATTCTCCTTTCAAACTAGCCAGCATGCCTTTCATTGCTGTCTTTTTGTCATCAATTTTTTGTGGATCTCCTCCTGCAAGTGGAGGAACATCTTTTTTTCTCAAGAATTTTGCCATTGTCTCAGCATCTTTCTTGATTTCCTCTTCATCAGATCCACTTAATCTACCTGCAAGTTCATATGGGATTCCATTTTCATGCGCAATTCTCATCTTGAGAGAACTGGTCTCGTATCCCTTGATCTTGCCCTGTGCCTCTTCAAGCTGTTTCTTGTATCCGAGGTTCTTTTCTCCATCACCGTTGATTTCCTTGTTCAACGCTGCAATCTGCTGTTCAAAACCATCAGATTTTGCTTTTAGAGCATCATAATCTTCTGCTTTTTTCTTGTAACCATCAAAGCCTTCATATTTTGCTTTCACTCCCGCAATGCGCTCTCCGATTACTGTATCAAGCTGCTCCTGTGTTGTAATTGGTGTAAATTCTGCCATTTTGTTACTCCTTTCTCCATTAACCGCTGGGTTGCGTAATATGTAAAAAGACACCCTAAGGTGTCTCTTAACAACTAACTCTTTGTTTTCTTTTCTTCGTTTTCGTCTCACTGCACGCCCAGTATGCAAGTATGATACTGTCAAGCAACGCAATCTCCATCTCTTCTTTCATTGCCTTGTAGCCAAATCCACCATTAGTTCCTATTGTTCTTTTTTCACAGTTACTTACTACCTGTACTAATGATGGCTGCCCGGAATGGATAATATTTTTTTGATATAGCCCTTGTTCAAACGAGGCATTCGCGGCAATGATTTCCTTCACTGTCGGAAGGTGTGAATTTTTTATACCACAATCTTTCATTTCATTTTCCATTAACTGCTGTCCTGATGCTCCATCTATAATCACCTTTCTCGCTTTCCAGTTTTTCAAATATGCTAGTATCCATGTATCACCTGCACGTACTTCGCGACAATCGATGCACTCTAAAAATATCTTGCCATCTTTCGTTTTAGACGCAACTCCCATTGCCGCATTCCCATCTTTGCTGTATTTGATTCCTACAAAAAGATCTCCTGTAAGCTCCGGTGGGATATCAGTTTTTAATTCATTCCATTCTGTTGCGCTGATAGCTGATTTCTGATTATAGCGAATCCATAATCCTAATCGCTGGATATTGAAATCGATTGGATCTGAACCAATCTCATCAGTTACAGATCTTTCCGTGAATACTGTTCCAAGAGATGGATTTGTCTCATACCAGGCGTCTATATCTCTTATATCTGTCTGTTCCGGCACGGACCATTCTGCCCACCCAGAGTTAACCGTTTGTCCTTCCAAGGTTGCCTTACGGAATTTTGTAAAAACCGTTCCGGAGCTTACAGGTGTTGGTGGTGTTCCGCAAAATATTGTCTGAGGATTCTTACTATCTGTAACGACATATTTTAACGCGCTCTCCTGATCATCTTGGTACTCTTGTGCCTCATCAATAATCAGTAAATCAAATCCCTCTCCCAGACCACCTTTTGATGTTCTGGTTCGAAATTCGATAATTCCACCTCCAGCAACTTCCAAATGTTCTTTTCCAAATGCCTTATATGAAGAAACGACCTCGATATTTGCTTTCTTTAGCAAATTCGAAAGTCGTTCCCATGCGCTATGTGTAGTTGTTGTTCTATGTGCTGTATGTAGGATTCTTTCGCCTTTCTTTAATCCATACATCTCCCTTATTGCAACATTTTCATTCTTTCCATTACGCCTTGGGACTGAATACCCGAATTTGGTATGTACCCATAACCCCTCTTCGTTTACGGCCAAAATGTCTGACATCAGAAGCTCCTGCCACTCCTGTGCAGTTCTTCCTGTCGAATTGTAAATGTCTATTGCTTCAGCTCCATATGTTGAAGAATAAGGCAGCACGACAGATTGTGTCGGGGTCTGCCGCCCCTTCCTTACTTCTCCCATGTAGCCTCCTCAAAAAATATAAGCCACCAGAATAATCTGGCAGCTTATTTAATCTCTATTATATCTTTTATTTCATCTAGCGGAATTCCATAAAATACTTTCCCGGCATCTAGTTCTATTTCTTCTTTTCCAGACGATGTGTCGTATTCTGACACTGTATTGGTAAATATCCCTTTTATACGATTTCCGTCTATATCTGTCACAATAATTTTTTTGTGCAAAAATCTTTTTACTTCATCATATGTCATGTTTTTCACCTCTTTTTGCTCGGGTAATCATATTTCATTCTCAATTTCTTTTATCATTTCATTGAACATCTCTTCAAGTGTATAATCATCGAGATAATATGATTGTCCATCATCAGCCATGTGTGTTTTGGCTTTTTCCTCATTATCTGCGAATTCAATTACGAGACGTTTTTTTTCTATAATATCAATATGTATGGCTACTTGATTCGGTAAAATAAACCAATCTTCATTATTGATTTTACGTTCTTCATATATTTTTCTCAATCTGTTTTCAATATATTCAACGCTTTCTCTCGTCTTAGTCATTTTTCTCATCTCCATTCAGATTATAGCGCTTTGTCCCTGTTCTTCCACTTGATGTTTTATAATAGGCTTCTCCATGATGGCTATTGGTTTCAGGATGATATTGTAAATATCCGTCCCCATCATAAGAGACTCGAAATCCACCGCCTTCTTCAAATGGTATGCCTTTTAAGCTCCCTCTTCCTAATGGTTTAACTTCATATCCGGCTTTCTCCAATGCTTTTTTCAATCCTTCCGGTGTATATGCCTGAAACATCTTTGGGTGTTCAGCTATCCTGATTGCTAATTCATTTTTTTCTCTTGCTTTTCTTTCCTCTATTTTATCAGATTCTTTTTCGTATTTCCATTCTTTTGTCCATACATTTTGCTTTTTACCGTCTCCCGGATAATACTCAACAATGCAATCACAATTATCATGTCTCCGAAACACATCTTTAGGAACATTTGGATATACATATGTTCCAGCTACCTGATTACACCATTCGCAACAATGTCCGGAAGATCTCCGTATAATCTTTGGTCTCAATCCAGCTTTTGCATGAAAATCCGCATTTTTTTGAACAGTATCGTCCATTGCTTTCTGAACCAAATTCCGTACAGGTGCATCGAGAATCCATTTCACATCATCAAAATATTCCTCACTTGAAATCCGATTTACAATACCATTTATATTATCCTGTTGGATTTGTGCTCTTATTGTTTTAATTCCAATGCCTGCTGCTTCGTTCATGATCTGCTGTACAATAGCTGCATTATCTGCTGCCATCTCATAAGCTTCCTTCAACGTCGGATCCAATACTCTGGAAGCAATGTTATAATACATCTTTCCATCTGGCAATATATCAGATGATAAGTTGTCCGAATATGATTGCGCTAAGATTTTCCCGATTTCTTGTGCTACCTCGTTTGCTTGGCTATATGAAATCTTACCTCTCTGTGCCTGTTTCTTGAAGTTTTTAATGATGCTGCTCTTTTCAATATCATGATAGAATTGTTTCTGTATCTTCTCCAAAAGTCCTGGTGCGATGTCCTCCATAGGCTACACCTCCGGAGTTACTGGCAGATTGCTCATGTTAATTCCAGTTAAATCTCTTAAGTTATCTGCATTGAAATATCCTGGCACTGCCTGGTTAATCTTAATTGCTCCATCTCCAATATTGGACAGCATTGCTGCATCTGGTTCAAACACTGGTTCCCAGATTGGCGTCGTCATATATACCTGATTTCGGTAATATTGATAATCATCACGTAGGCATGCAGCCAGATAGCCAGCATTCAGAAATCCACTACCAAATGCTCGCTGTGCTTTTCTTGCTGTCAGTCTCAGATTCTCGTGTGATGCCTTGATTGCTTCCTGGCTAGCCGGATTCTCCGTTGCAAATCCTAAGTCATCAAGGGTCAATCCGGTCTCTCCGGCAAACAGCGCGGCAAACATTTTAAGTTGATCTAAATGTGGTGCCATAGACTGCTGCTGGAATTGTCCTAAAGTCGGCGAATCTCCCTCCTCATCTTTATCAAATTGTAATAAGCTCGATACAGTAGCTTTCCACTTATCCATCTGTTCTGCGTCCGGATCCAGACCAACTACATATTTTTGCGGAAATGAATAAAACTCTGCAGTTATCTCAGATCGCTTCAAAGTTCTCATTGCTGATTCTGTAATTGACATACATGCTCGGCTGATTCTAGAATGTCCAAATGCTCTCTTGGCATCTGGCCGGAATATGATTGGCACCAGTAGCGGTGCTGGTACGTTATCCTCAAAAAGCTGAACAGGTACGCCGTTTCTGTAGATTACTGTCCACCCTTCTACAAAATAAGCCTCCACAGTCACTTTCTCATTGTCATCACGTTCCAGAACTGCATAGCCTTCCGTGAGCAGATTTGTGATTGGATTGATAATCCCAGTCGCATTTGCTCCATCAATTACCTGCAATCTCGGGAAGTCATCTTCACCTTTTGAAATGTAGATGAAACAACAGGAAGAAATCAATGCTGACAGTACCGCGGAATCATATAATATATCCGGATTATTCATTCGAAATATCCCTGTCATGTCAAAATTGTCATCGCGAAAACACCGGAACTCTAGCCTGTCCGCAATCGAATCTACGGCTTTTGCATTCCATCCAAGTACTGCCTGTAACCATTGCAGGCTAGGTGGTGTGGCAATTCCCATGTCCCGTGCTATATTTTTCATCTCATAGAATTTATACCGTCTTAATACTCGGCTTCTCTTTCGATTCAACTTTTTCCTTAGGTATTCTATGCCCCTGTAATCTGCCATTTATTTCTCCTTTCCACGCCTTTTTTCTCTCAGCGTGTGTTTTTTTTCGCAGTGACGGTGTGAAGTCCGCGCGCACCCGCGGTGGGGGAGGTATGCCCCCTATCCGTCAAGATTATTTAGGTCTATAATTACTCCAATCAAATGTATGAGGAAGTACCCTGTTTCCAATTGATTCTTCTTGTTTTCCTCCGCCTCTACTGTCTATCAGCTTGTCGCTCTTCTGTCTGTTACAGGTCCAATGTGCAAGCTGCATATTATCCAAGTCAGATGGATGTCCACCTTTCGCGATTGGAATAATATGATCTATGCATGGCGACAACGGATGTGGATACTTGAGTGAAAAGTCCACAGGCTTTCCACATATTCCACACACAGTCTGGGTTGCATAAATCTTTTTCTTATTCTTTTCAAAAGCTCCACGGTGGGTACCGTCTTTATCTGGTCTATTCCTCTTCAATATTTACTTTCTCCTAGTATGCAAATGGCAGCAATCAATTGACTGCTGCCATCATCGTCTTCTCTTTATTATAAACATCTACTACTTCTTTTTTATCCTGCACAACAAAAGAACAGCCTGTTGCCAAGCCGTTCCTTCTAGGACTGTATACACCTTGTAAGGGGATTGTAAAACCATAATGAACTCTTTCTTTCCACTAAGTTCATTATAATAATAACATATCTAAAAGTTTAATTTGTTTAATCTTTTATTGTCTCAGAAATAATCTGTGATACTCTTCCTTTCGAATATCCTACTATATCAGCGACAGCTTCTTGTGTCATTCCGTCCAAATACACCATTTCAAATATCTCTTTTTTCATGCCTACAGGTAACTGTGATATATACCTTTCTACTTCTTCATTCTCCTGCTCCAATCTATCAAGATCTTCCCGCTTCTCTCTGATGCGCTCTTTTAACCTAGTTGCTTCTTTCGGCTCTTCCATTACTACTTTCACATGCTGCTCAATGTAAGGAAATTCATCACCAGACTTCGTAACATTGCCAGGTACTACCGGAACATTGTCCAACTGCTCCACTAATTTGTCGATTGTTTTCTTGATCCCGGCTATTCTTCTTTTGTTAGATTTATATTTTTTCAACTGCTTTCTATCCATCATTATATCCCACCTGTTCCTGAACGGCTCTCATAATCCTTTCTCCATCCAGATTACAATATGTTCCAATATCATTCCGGAAGAATCGTTCGCAATCAGCTTTACTCCGTAATGCCTGCTGGTCTTTCGAATGTCTTTTCAATCGTTTTAATGCACTGCGATAATCTTCTACAGCTAACTTCACGATTGCAAATGCCAGCTGCTCATAACTTTCCATGTACGCCAACGACTTTCACCTCCTCCGCTTTATGATGCTGTCTCCATTTTATATTTCTGGAACAACTCTGCTTTTTCTGTGTGATACCGAATCAGTTCATCGACTGCTGCCATCTGCGCCTCTTCTACCTGGTGCGAATTATAGACCTTCAGACCAACACACCACTCTTCGCCACCTTCAAATAATTTCCATTCCCAGTTAATATAGGCAATGTATGCTATCTTTTTTCCTTCCTCTACCAGGTTTATCTGATTCATGTTTTCCCGGATCCATTTCACATCATCGCCTCCATATCCTCTGCACGTCCTTCCCAAAGGTTTGCCTTTTCCTTGCAGTAGTCTATAATGGTCTCGACTGCTGCCATCTCTACTGGTTCAATATCAAGCTTTCCAAATCCTTCCATGGAATCCAGATAGGCATATCCACTCCCTCCTGTATACCTATAATACAATTTCCAGTTCAAGAATCTCTCGTCCCAGAGTAATATTGCAATTACTTCGTCCTCTTCTTCATCATGTAATTCAAGACGTTCGTCCGATTTAATGGTCCACATTTGAGCCTCCTTGCTTCAATCATCTTATTTTGGTCATCTCTGTGATAATCTGCATAGACCTTCCGACAGTTGTTCTTGTATTTGTTCTTATTTCCTGGAATATTGTTATTCATTACCATCAATTCCTTCGTTGTTTTGTAATTCTCCTCTCAAAATATTCCTCACATCAACCAGAGCCTGACTATATCCGTTTGATTCCCATGTTTTCTTAAGCTCGTAATCTGCAAGCTCTTGCTTTTGTTTCTCCTCAAATGCTTTTACATCAACATCTCTTTTTTTAACCATTGAGCGTTCCAGTTCCACCAAACGCTCTATAAGCTCTGTATTATTCATCTTCGCCCTCCTTATACGTTTCCGGCAATCTCTCAATTGTCAAGGTGCTGTTATTTGTTACTTCAATTGCTTACTCCATCTTTGTTTCTTTTCATTAATCGGATATTTTTGTTTTTCTGGGAATAAACTCATTTGATTCGTTACCATCTCTCTTGGTCTGCTTGGCGTATTCCAATTAGATCCACCAACTCCGTCAGCTTCAAAAGTCCACCCAGACGCTTTAAGGCTTGCGCCATTTTCGGATTCAAGAATATATGTTATAATTTTTGAATATCCCATTTCTTTTGCGATTCGTGCGGCTCTGCTATATAGAAAACTACATATATCCTTTTCTCCAGTTGTACATAATCTAAGCACTTCTAATGTATTGCCATCGTCCAATACTCTCGATACAGGTCTGCCAACTTGAACCACTCCAACAACTTTTCCATCTATTGTGGCTGCAATTCTAAATTTATCTCTATGAGCTGCTTTGTGATGTCGATGATATGTATTTATATAATCTTGTGCTTCTTTCAGCTCCATAGGTCTTGCTTCTATAGGCATTCGTTATTCCTTTCTGTATTTCTCCAAAATCTTCATCATTGCTTTCATGTGTTCCGCTACTTCCGACAAATCTTCATCGCTCATCTGACCGGGAAGTTGTCCTTCCTCCTCTTCGGATTCCGGATCCGGTGTTCGAATCTCTCTGATTTCCCGAACTGTCCTTTCTGGCTTTACTTCCTCCAACTCAAATGATACCAGTATGTAGCCTTCATCCTCCGGCTACCTCTCGCTGCATGGAATCCACTGAGTTTCTTTCAGTGCATGTATCCCCATTTCAATAGCATCTACTGTTTTCTCAGACCAGCCCCATTCAAGATGTTTCACCAATCTATCTATTGCTTGTTGATTATTCATCTTCTCCCTCCTTATACGGTTCCGGCAATGGCATCCATGCAACAATTGCTTTTGTCGTATGTTTATAGATTCCTTGAAAGATTTTATTTCCCAAATATCTCATTTCTGTAATTTCTCCGTTGTGAAAGCATATAATTGCATCCGTGTTATCCTCTGGCAACCGCTCACTGCATGGAATCCACTTGCCGAAATCATCATTCTCTCGCTGTGTCCCATTATCATAATCGTCCCATACCATTCTCTGAGAAATCATAAACCCCATCACGAAATCATCACTGATATTGTCAATAAAATCTTCATCGCTTTTATGTTTTCTCATATACTTCTGAACATTACGCTTTGCTTCTTTTATCTGATCCGTTGTGCAAATTACTTGCAATCTACCCATCATTTAACACTATTCCTCCTATTTCTTCGTCAATCTTTCTCCTGCCACTGCCTTATCGCACACTTCCACATCACAACCTCGCTCTTTTCCGGTGTGGATGCAATAATCACAACCACCTGCATCACTGTGGCGATACTGGCATGTTCTGCATTTATGACGGTCAGAGTTATCTCCGGTCATATCTGCCTCATCATGCCCTCGCTTCCGTTTGGCATGCATATATACTGTTCCATAAGGAATGCCTGTTCTTTCTGCAATTTCTTTATAGCTCAATCCCTGATCTAGAAACATCCAGATTACTTCCTGTTTTTCTGCCGGAGTCATCTACTTCTCTCCCTTCTGCAAATTCTTAAGGAATTCCACCAAATACGTTTCACTGTCTGCATATTGTATATACTGATGATCATAAATTTCATCTGTGGTACCTGCTTTTCTTCTCCCTTTTTCCAATAGATGATAATAATGCTCATCGCGAGGCACGCATTTCCAACCTTGTTCTCTCTGAGGATATTCTGCTACCACCAGCCTGCTGCCATCTTCGAAATCATACTTGTAATAATTCACATCTATGTTTTCGTCCCGATACCATAATCCCCAGTCTTTATAGTTATTTAGCCACTCTTTCCGTTGGTCATTATTCCTCAGTTTTGGAAGTTCCGGCTGTTCCGGTTCTTCCGGAGGATTCAATACCATATCCAGATCATGGATATATCCTGCCAGTGCTGCAACTAATATCTTCTGCTTCCGGACTCTGATATCATTTTGACTAAACTCTTCTGTAAGCATTTCCAGATACATCTGAGCTTTCTGATTCTCTTCCCTTGCAATATCGATATCGGTTTTCTCAGATACTTCTTCATACAACTCTGGCTCTGATGGAATATCAACGATTGCAATACCTTCCGATTGCTCCACGATAACCGGTTCATTCTCTTCAAGGATCTCCTGATAATCCTCCACAGGCTCTGTTACTTCTTCCATAATGTCCTGATGGATTTCAATTCCCACATTTTCCTCTTTTGGAATCTCTTCATCATGCTCATGCAATTTCTTGTAATGATTCCAGCAAGCTGCACATTCTCTCCAGCCTTGCAACTGATCCTCGTCTGAGGTTCCCCAGTTCTCTCTCGGACAACTTGTCTGTCCTGGAGGACAGCTTGACTGTTCTGGTTTGCAATCTGTATTTTCCGATTGTGCGACGTCGCACACTTCCTCGTTCGTCTGTTCTTCCTGCTCCGGCATAACTTCTGGAAAATCTTCCACGCTCATCTGACCGGGAAGCTGCTCTTCGGGTTCCGGATCCGGTGTTCGAATCTCTCTGATTTCCCGGACTGTCATTTCCGGGGTCACTTCTTCCAACTGCTCACTGTCCAGATATAACATTTCCTGGAGCTGGCTTTTACCGAAATCCTTATAACCGCTATCCAGAAATGGGCTGTATTTTGCTACGGAAAACTTCTCGTTCATCTGCATCCAGCGGATTGCTGTAGATCTCTTGATGCCGTACTGATCCTCGGCCATTTCGTAGATACTTTCATATCCGTCTTTCCGGAAGCCTTCCGACTCTTTGATCTGCCTGAGATAAAATCCGATTCCGATAAAGTTCTGTGTCATGCCCTGCAGCTTATTCCGGATAATCTCTTTTGCTTCCCGATAATCAATATTTAGATACCACTCTTCCTTTTTTTCAATCTCACTCATTATTTCCTCCTAGCATCTGTAGCTCCAATGCGTTCATGTCATAATCACGACCGGTATAATTGTTGAATTTTAACTTCTGAGGTTTCCGGCTCTTCGTTTTCTTCTCAGTATCCTCAAAACCTTTCGTTCCCCATGAAGTCGCTTTCTTTACAATAGTCAATTGCTTTCCCGGATCGCTCGTTAATGACACAAGTTCTTCCCTTAGAGCCTCCACCTGTTCCGGAATGATGGATCCATAATTATTTTCACGGACAAGCAGGTACAATTGAAAAGCCTGTTCCACTTCCGGCTGAAACGCTATATATATTTTTTTATTTACTTTACTTTCCTTTATAGGGGGCGAATCATTATCTGTACCCTGCAAATGGTCATTTGTCTGTTGCACATTTGAAAAAAGACTGACTTTAACTAAGCCTTTGCATTCTTCGGGTTTCAAAAGCCAATATTCACTATATACAGTTTTATTCCGTCGTTCTGACAATACCGTCCAGAAACGCCGTTGGATACCTCTACTGGTAAGCACTCCCCACTCGTCAAATAACCTCTTATCAAAGAGATCCACCTGCAAGCAGTAGTCCACAGTTTCTTTCACTGTACCGGAACTGATGCCGCCGCCCATCTTCCTTGCAGTCGTTGCACAGTCGTCATAGCCCCATTCATAGAAATATCCATTTACCTTGTACGCTCTCTGACATAAAAAGAAATATATCCCGAAGCCTTTCCAGCCTTTTGCGTCCAAGAGCTTGTCTATCTTCTTGTCTCCGTCAAATATATCAACCGACCAACCAGCGTAATCTATCCCCTGTTTTGGTCGTCCTGACACTTTTTATTCTCCTTTTCTCCCTGCACTGCCCGTACAGGGAGTTATTCGTGATACAATAAAAACCTAAGGTGCTGTTACCTACGCGATCACAGTAATGTGATGCTCCTTTAATTCTTCTGCAAGTTCAAACTCCAGATATTCCTTAATCTTCTTCATGGTCACATTCTTCCACAGTCCGCCGTCAGCTTCCACCAGCTTGAATGCCGGTCCTCTCTCGCTGTCCTTGATACGGAACACATAAGAACTCTCTGGCTGCTCAATTTCTGCAAATGTGCGGTATGGTCTGAGCTTGACCGGATTCGGCACAATCACATCTGCCAGTTCCACACCTGATTTGATGGTTGTCTTCTGAGATACGCCATCATCGGAATAATTAGCCGTTGTTCCGGATTTGATATTACCGGCGACCTGCATGATCGTAGTCAGGTCTTCTGTCTCCACAAAGTTCGCCTGCAGCTCAATCAGAAAACGCTCCTGGTCATAATAATCATCAAACCGGAATTCATTCACAATTGCGCCTGCTGCCATCAATGACTCTCTGTTCCTCTCGTCAATAAGTCCTGAGAACAGAAGGACCTTTGTTGGACTCACTACATGAAGAATGGAAGATTCTCTTAACTCTTCCGGCTTTCCTTTAATGTAGTCCACTAATGCTGTTAATGTATTTACAGAAAGATAACTTGCCATCGGGAATCTGTGATATCTGGTGAGATCCTTGGTACAATACGTCTCACCATTAATCTCCAATAACTTCGGCTCCATGCTCTCTGCCTTCAGACCTGTAATATACTGTAATGCTTCTTTTAATCCTTCCATCATCTTAAGTCCTCCTTATGCTTCTCTCTTTCTAAGATCTACTACTTTGCTGCCTTTTTCCATGATTTCGCCTGTCTCTGTATCCACGGTCTTACCCTCGACCTTTACAGTTGCTTCAGGCATTTTACTTCCGATTTCTGCCACATCAATTGCTCCGCTCGTCAAATCCTGCTGAACGCCCAGTGCTGTAACAGCTCCAAGCGCCGGTGCGAGTGTTGGCTTCGAATTCACATTAGTCGTGATAAAGTTCCTCTGCTCATTTGGCTTGAACTCAATCGTGACAGTGATCTTTCGCTTGGCTTTCACATCTGTGTTCGGATCAACAACATTTCTCATGACCGCCTCAATATCTCGGTTGATCTGTCTGCTGAGTTCACCGCCCGCAAATGTTTCCAGGTTAAAGTGTCTCATTGCTTAACATACCTCCTGCGTAATTTATTAAAAACTCTGACTTTATATCAGATGTTCTTTACAATCTGTTCTTTCCGAAAGTTTGAATGAACTCTTCTCTGGTCCCATAATGTTCCTCCCAGTACCGCTGTGCCATCTGCTTGAGCTGCAGGTCTAATCCATGATTTGGATTCTCATGAACGCTGTCTTTTTCGTGCTCATGTAGATAGTATGCTATGGGAATTATGAAACCATATTGTTCAGACTTCTTTTTGTATGGTCCGTAAAATATATGGTGCCTGTGACAGCTCGGTGTCCCCGTGAAATAACAATGCGTCATGTCTTTCGTGAACACGCTCCACAGCTTTTTAGCCATTTACGACCACCTCAATGCGGACTGCTGCCATAGAATTTCTTATAATCATTGACTGACCGCCTTTCTGTTCCTATAATGAAATTGGTTGTTTTACCGAGTGCTCCAGCCTTGCCAGGCTTTTGTGAACACTCATTTTTGTATCGCCAGATCAAATATCTGTTCCAATTGGTTCGGCGTGTGAATTGTCGTTCCAGTAGTTACACAACCGATTAAATAATGTATTTTGAAAGACTGTGAGCTGAAATTATGTTCTTCCAACGCCTTTTTAATGTTCTCCACCTCGGACTCAAATTCTTCTTTCGTCAACAACTTCGGGATTTCACGTATTTCCTCCCATTTTATATATCCGTTAGCTTTTCTCCACTCCTGGTACTCATCCTCAAGATCTGCATCTTCAATCTCTCTGTGAAGTCTTTGGAACTCCTCAAATTCAGTCTGATACCCGACCGTGTCTCTTGACATCATTTCGACCGTATCACACTGATCTGCACATCTTCGGAACAACGCCTCTTTCGCGAAATCATTCATGATTTACACCTCCTCTACCCAATCGAAATACGGCACATAATAACAAAGACTGCTGCCAATGCCAGCATTACATCTGGAATAATCAAACTTTTGATGCAAAGAACATATCGCTCTCTTTCCAACTGGTGAACCCTACGCCTGACTTCCCATGGTGCATCATCTCTCAGTACCATATTTGTTGATTTTCTTTTTCTCAAGCTTGTCCTCCTTCCTACCGCCTAAGCGGTTTTATCCTCTTCTTTCTCAATTGTGTATGTAATTTCCACATGCTCCTGCTCTTCCAGCAGGGATATAAGTACCTGTATAACTCTTTCCATATCCGGTTTGTTTGACATATACATCACCTCTTCTATAAGTTATGTGGTACGGTTTGTACTTGTTGCTATGAGATATAATCCTTTTCGTACAATTGTGAATGTGCCAAGAAATAATAAAAAAATTAATATCATCATTCCAATGGCATTAGGCAAAATACTTATAGCTTCTATTAATGCCGCTGGCGTAAGAACTAGTATCCAGCCAATTATCTTTTTCAGTTTCATCTGCTCACCTTCCTGTTTCTTCATGCCAATGCGAATCGCACAATCCTTTATTTCAACTACTGTTGTTATCGGCGCTTCTCCTATATACTGACTAATCTGCTCCACGGTATCTCTCATGCATTTTCCGCATATCGGACAGTAATTTGCTTGTGCGGGTAATTCCGCAAAACATACTGGGCATAACCGCTTCATTTCGTCCACCTCTCTTCTATTGCATCTTTCCTCAATCTCTCCTATACTTTAGATACAGGCACTACCATGCCGAGTATTTATGAAAGGAGTCTTTTTTTATGGAACATCAAATTGATTGGAGTGCTACCGCTGCATGGATTGCTTTGGCTATTTCTATCATCAGTCCTGCGATTACAACAATTCTTTCTAATCGTCATCAACTTAAACTGCGTGAACTTGATATTCAGGAAAAACACTCTGATGCTTACAACAATGCTCTTGTTTCAACAATCGAAGAGTTTATCACCAAAGTTGGTAGATGTGTTTCCCGCCCGAGTGCTCCGGCACGTAAGGAATGTGCAGAAAGTTTTTTCCGCATATATGCTTATACTCCACAATCTTTATGGCCATTTCTTGACGATTTGAATAATAAAATTGATTGCGACGATTGGGACGGTGCTCTCAAACTTTTTAATAGCATAGCTAAATCATTAGCCTGTTTATTAAAAGGAGAACAGCTAATACTTCCATCAGAGCAATCCATGTAACTTGAAGCTTCCAATGCGGAGGCTTCATTTTAATTTCAACGCTTCCACATACTATTGCTATAATCGTTACAGCTATAAAACATATAATATTAATGTCCACACTCTACTCACCTCCCACATTCATCATTCCGAAGTAATTGATTTTGTTAAGTCAATCTTGGGAGTATGACATGGCAAAATATCTGGAAAAGTAATAAAAATATTGAAAGTGCTATTCCTACGTCTGAAGCCGTTATCTTTGGCGGTTTCTTTTTATCGTCTCTCACATTCCTCACCTCTCTTTCTCTATTTAAGTTGCATTTTATTGACTTTTTCCCTCTGTTCTCCTATCCTGTTGATACAGGCTCCCGCCAGAGCCGAGTACGCAAGAAAGGAGAGTTTTATGTTTCGAAATGATCATTTAATTGAAAAAACTGTCGAGATTACCGTTGCTAAATTATCTAATACGTCAACTCCAGCAAATGAATCGAACGGCAAGAATGTCGCTGAATTCATGCAGGAAATCTACGACAAATTAGTCGAACTTAACAAGGAAGACTAGCCAAGCCTGGCTCTGGCAGTTATCAACTCTGCCAGAGCTTTGGTTAATTCTGTCAGTTCGTTTACCTCATAGCTTTCTTTGCAATTTTCTGTTTTTTTCTGTATGAGTTTACACAGGTCATCTATTGTCTTTTCTACTTCTTTCATCCACTCACCTCTCTTTCTCTATTTACAAAATCAAATTTAATTTGATTATTAAGGTAAAAAAATATACTCTAATGGCATATTATAAAGCTTACTGAGTTCTCTACTTTGCGAGATTGTAGGCTCTGACTTACCTTTTTCCCAGTTTACTACTGTATTCTTAGATACGTGCATCTCCCTTGCTACATCTTCCTGTGTCATTTCTGCGTTAACTCTAGCTGCTGCAAGAGAAATTCTTAACTTGCTCAATTTATTCACCTCCTGCAAATCGTACATTTCTTATTACGACTACACTATAAATCAAATTTAATTTGATGTCAACACCAAAATACAATTATTTTTGATTTTTAGTTGATTTTAGTCAAATTATATTGTACTATATGGTTATAAAAGAGGTGAATATATGACTGATATAGAACAGAAAAAAATATTTTCTAAAAATTTAAACTATTATTTATCAAAAGCAAACAAAACCCAAAGGGAGGTTGCAGACGCAATATCCGTTTCCCCTCAAACATTTAACACATGGTGCCAAGGCATAGCATTGCCAAGAATGGGAAAAGTTCAACGGCTTGCCGATTATTTCCATATTGAAAAATCTGATTTAATAGATGAGCGTACTGAACAACCGTCTTCTCCTAAATCAAATATAGTAAAAATCCTCGGTCGCGTTGCAGCAGGCATCCCACTGGAAGCCATCACAGATATTGTGGACGAAGAAGAGATTCCCGAGGAACTAGCACGGACCGGTGAATTCTTCGGACTCCGGATCAGCGGTGATTCTATGGAGCCGGATATTCATAATGGAGACACGGTGATTGTAAAAAGACAGGATGATGCGGAATCCGACGAGATTGTAATTGCTCTTGTGAACGGGAATGATGGAGTGTGTAAAAGATTAAAGAAATATGCAGACAGCATTGCTCTTATCTCATTAAATCCTAATTATGAACCGATGTATTTTAATCAGGAAGAGATTGAAGAAAAGCCCGTGAAGATTATTGGCAAAGTTGTAGAGCTTCGTCGAAAATTTTAAACGTATATAATCGCTTTGGTGTTTAATAAAAAACTTATTTAAACTTACTTATTTTCACTCTACTAAAGAAGGAGAAAGATATGGGAATTGGTGATATTTTTAAAACTGGACAATTCAAAAATGAAATTGAAGAACTAAAACAAGAAAATGCACGTTTACAGGGAGAGTTAAATCATGCGCAATCTTTACTCACACCAGAAATGCAAGATGCGCAAAAACTTCACGGACTTATAGACAAGCTCAACTCTCAAAAATCATCTTTGGAAAGCAACATAAAAGATATTGAAGCTGACATTTCGCGCCGTGTATCTAATATTGAGAATCTGGATAACGAGATAAGGAACCGCGAAAAGCAGATTATAGATTTGGACGATGAAATTCTTGTTCAAGAGTTTGGATTGTACCGTCCACATTATAGCTTTGCAAATGCTCTTGACTATAAAGATAAATTGGCTGAGATACGTGCAAAGCAAAAGACCCTTATAAAAAATAAAGATGCTGTAACTGGAAATACAAATTGGCGGGTAAATGATAGCCTCTCTAAAGGACGGAAAATGGTTAATGACACGCAAAAGCTTTTACTTCGGGCATTTAACACCGAATGCGATGATCTTATATCTAACGTAAAATACACCAACTATGATGCATCATTGAACCGAATTTACAAATCCGCAGAGTCTATTTCGAAGCTTGGAACAATTATGGATATTTCCATAAAAACTGCATATTTGAATTTAAAAGTTGAAGAACTTCGATTAGCATTTGAATATCAGCAAAAGAAACAGGAAGAAAAAGAAGCTCAAAAAGCTGCTCGTGCAGAACTTCGCGAAGCCGCCAGACTTCAAAAAGAAATTGAAGCTCAAAGGAAAAAGATTGAGAAAGAACAAACACACTATCAAACAGCTTATGAACATATACTGAGACAATTGGAACAGTCTCCTGAGGACTCCGCTCTTTTGGCTAAGAAATCTGAACTCGAAAACCAGTTACAGGATATCGATAAAGCAATAAAAGATATTGATTACAGAGAAGCGAACCAAAGAGCTGGATATGTATACGTAATATCCAACATCGGAGCATTTGGTCCAGATATTTACAAGATCGGCATGACAAGACGATTGGATCCACAAGATCGCGTTGATGAACTTGGCGACGCATCTGTGCCATTTAACTTTGATGTACATGCTATGATTTTCTCTGATGATGCGCCAGCGTTGGAAACAGCACTGCATAAAGCTTTTGAGGGCCGAAAACTCAATATGGTTAATACGCGTAGAGAATTCTTCCACGTAACTCTTGATGAAATAAAAGATGTTGTAAAGAAAAACTTTGATAAAACAGTAGAATTTATTGATGTTCCGGATGCAGAACAGTATAGAATAAGTTTGAAGATGCAACAAGAAATGTATAAATAAAATAGAAATCGCCACCCCGTTGGCATACGTATTGTCCAAGGATAGAAAGGCAGCTATCACACCCTTGTGGTCTTAAAGAGATGCCGGAGTTGTCGCCCGGCTGGACAAATTTCCAATCAAATTGGTTATACTTTAACCATACACTATTATGAAAGGACGTGAATCTTATGCCATTGCCAAAATCAAACACATATACGATTGATGACATCTATGCTCTCCCTGAAGGACAGCGCGCAGAATTAATTGACGGCCAGATCTACGATATGGCTCCACCAAGTCCGATGCATCAGGAACTTGTAATGGAACTTTCTGCTACTCTCAGAGATTACATCAAAAAGAATGGTGGACCATGCAAAGTCTACCCTGCTCCGTTTGCTGTATTTTTAAATGAAGACGACCGCAATTATGTGGAACCGGATATCTCTGTTATTTGTGATTCTTCCAAGGTTGACAACAGGGGATACCAGGGAGCTCCTGACTTCATAATTGAGATTGTCTCTCCGAGCAGTCAGCGCATGGATTATCTGACAAAACTTTTTAAGTATCGTACTGCAGGTGTTCGTGAATATTGGATTGTCAATCCATCGCAGCGCACTGTACAAGTATATTCATTTGAAGGTACCGAGGATTCCACTCAGTACTCCTTTGATGATGAAATTACGGTTACAATCTATGGTGACCTTAAGATTTGTGTTGCAAATCTGCTGAAGTAAATACCATTCCGGCAAAATCACCGAAATGGTCAAGTGATTCTAAACTATAAAAAATAAGCAAGCTACCTTGTCTCTTGGCCGGAGTAAGTAACTTGCCTATTACATATAATTTATATCTATTCCCAGTTGTCTAGTTAGATATATTGTACGTCACCTATACAAATATGTCAATTTTCAACTTGTAAGGGGTACTTACAAGTTCACAATACACACAGAGAAAGGAAGAAATATGGACGATTTTGAAAGTAAGTTAACTGAATTACATGATCGAGTTATCGGAAATGCATTATCTGATGAAGAACGTGCAAATTATAGTGAATCACTTTTTGACTCTATCAAACACGAAAATGAATCAGGTGAAGAATTTTGGTATGCGCGCGAGTTACAAGTCGCTTTAGAGTATACGGAATGGCGTAATTTTTCTAAAGTAATCGAACGTGCAAAAAGTTCTTGTCAAAACAGTGGAAATCCTATATCTGACCATTTTGTTGAGGTCAACAAAATCGTGAAAGCCGGCGCAACTACAAAAGATATTGGTGATATCGAATTATCCCGATACGCTTGTTATTTAATTGTACAAAATGGTGATTCTCGTAAAAAGGTAATTGCTCTTGGCCAGACTTATTTTGCAGTTAAAACCAGACAGCAAGAGTTAATTGAAAACTTTGATAATCTTACTGAAGAGAAAAAGAGATTAGCAATCCGTGGTGAAATGATTTCACATAATAAATCTCTTGCTGAAGCTGCAAAAATGGCTGGTATCAGCGACCCAAGAGACTATGCTATTTTTCAAAACAAAGGATACAAGGGATTATATGGCGGATTAGGTGTAAAAGAAATACATGCTCGAAAAGGATTAAAGAAAAACCAGAAGATTTTGGATCACATGGGGAGCACCGAATTAGCAGCCAATCTTTTCCGTGCAACACAGACCGATGAAAAGCTTCGACGTGATCATATTATTGGGAAAGAAGAGGCTAATCAAACCCATTTTGATGTTGGTCAAAAGGTTCGCCAAACAATCAAAGATCTGGGAGGCACTATGCCTGAAGATCTACCAACTCCAAAGAAAAGTATTAAACAAATTGAAAGAGAACAACAAAATTTAAAAGAATAAATAAAAACCGCTCCTGCGCCAACAAGAACGGCTTAATGAATACTATACAGTGCCGAAGCACGTACAATACTCCCTGAACAAGAATATTGTATCACATTTCCTTGGCATCTGTACAGGTGTATTTTTTGTACGCAAATTTGTGCGACGTCGCACATATACTTAAGGAAGGTGATCACATGAAATTAGAACGCTGTGCTATTTATATCCGAGTATCTACTGCAGAGCAGATGATGCACGGAAAATCCCTGGAAGCACAAAGAGAATATTTGGAAGCTTATGCCAGGGAACATAACATGGTTGTTGCAGGAGTCTATGCTGATGAAGGTAAGACTGCCCGGAAAGAATTGAAGAAGAGAAAAGCTATCCATGCATTATTAGAAGATGTAAAAGCCGGAAAGATTGATGTTATCATCTTTTGGAGGCTTGACCGGTGGTTCCGTAATCTGTCTGACTTCTACAAAGTCCAGGACATCTTGGACGAATATCACGTTCGCTGGATTTCTACCAGCGAGCCAGGAATTAACATGGAAACCAGAGACGGAAGACTGCAGCTTAACGTCGTTCTGTCCATTGGCCAGAATGAAGTTGATACTACCAGTGAACGTATCAAGTTCGTCAACGAAGCCTCTATCCGGCAAGGTAAGTTAATCTTCGGTGATGCCAATATGGGATACGGCTATAAGTCCGGTACTGTCGATGGAGTCAAATGTATGATTAAGGATCCTGAACGCGAAGAGGCTGTAAACGCATTCTATCAATACTTTTTCAAGCACCAGAGCAAGACCGGAGCATTGAAATATATCCAGGAAAATTATGATCCGGATTTCAGTTACAGTAGTATGAGGACACTTCTGTCCAGTGAATTCTACAAAGGTACTTACCGCGGAGCTCCATACTGCCCTGCTTACTTGTCAACTGAGGACTGGGATAGGCTACAAAAGATTTCCGACAAAAACATTAAAGTCAACCGTTCCAATAGAGTATACCTGTTTTCCGGACTGATTTACTGCCCAAATTGCAACAATCTCCTGTCCGGTTGCGGCTGTTCTTCTATTATTAACCGGAAGACCGGTGCCAAACGCACGTACTGCTATTACCGGTGCAACAAAGCTTACATGGATAATCACTGCAATTACCGGCACAGGCTCAGTCAGAATCTTGTGGAATCTTATCTTTTGGAGCATTTGGAAGATGAATATCAGAAATACCACGTCCGTTCCGGACAGATTCATGAAAAGCAGAAGAAAGAAAAGAAAAGAAAGACACCGGAGAAGCTCCGATCAGAATTGGAACGATTAAATCTTCTGTTTCAAAAAGGTCGTGTGGAATGGGAATATTATAACAAGGAATACTCTCGAATAGAATACGAATTAAAAGAAGCGTTGGCTATGCAGCCAGAAATAGAACGCGACGTCTCTTATGTAAATGAAATCATACAGTCAGACTTCCGCTCTATGTATGCAAAGCTCTCTTTGGAGAACCGCAGAGCATTCTGGCGGTCCATTATATCAGATATACATGTGACGAAAGACTCTACTGTGAAAGAAGTGAATTTTTTATAATAAGTCTTGCACTAACCAATGAGTTCCATTTGGGGCTGATAAGACCATGACTGCAGTCATATCCGGAACCGCCGATATTGGATTTATGGGGTCTGAAGCTTCAATTTATGCTTACAATGAAGGAGCCAATGATTATGTCGTGAACTTTGCACAACTTACACAACGCGCAGGAAATTTTCTGGTAGCAAGAGAAGAAATCCCCGACTTTCATTGGACTGATTTGAAAGATAAAAAAGTACTTGGTGGACGAAAAGGTGGCATGCCAGAAATGGTATTTGAGTATATTTTAAGGCAAAATGGGATTGATCCTTCGAAAGATCTGATTATAGATCAGAGCATTGATTTTGGCTCTACAGCAGCAGCATTTGCAGAAGGAAATGCTGATTTTACAGTTGAGTTCGAACCAGGAGCCACAAATTTGGAAAAAGAGGAAAAGGGATATGTAGTTGCTTCTCTCGGTACAGACAGCGGCTATGTACCTTATACTGCATTTTCAGCAAAGAAAAGTTATATCGAGAAGAATGCATCTGTAATTCAAGGATTTACAGATGCATTGCAGAAAGGTATGGATTATGTACAGAAACATACACCAAAGGAAATTGCAGAAGCAATTGCACCTCAGTTTAAAGAAACAAATCTTAATACAATAGAAACAATTGTGAGCCGTTATTATGAACAGGACACATGGAAAGATAACCTCATATTTGAGAAAAAAAGTTTTGAACTTTTACAGGACATTCTGGAAAGCGCAGAAGAACTTGACACACGTGCACCGTACGATAAACTGGTAACGACTACATTTGCCGAAAAAGCAGCCAAATAATTTCAATACTATCTGAATCACTATTACTCTTTAATTAAGCAAAGGAAACGGCAAACCATGGCAGAGTTCGTCGTTTTCTTTGTTAACATATCTACTATATCTCATCTACTATATCTCATCTACTATTTTCCACTAATTCAAACAATTTTACTCGCTTTTTTCGTGTATTTCATATATAATAAATACCATGACTAGGGCAGACTTGTCTTAGTACTTTTTATTGGGGGATTTTTTATGCAACAAAAAGATCGTAAACAAATGTACAGACAGCAAACTATGGGCTACTTCATCAATGCTGCATTGGAGATCATTGAAGAAGAAGGTATCGACAGCTTGTCTATTCGGAAAACTGCAGAAAAAGCCGGCTATAACAGTGCGACTCTTTATCATTATTTTTCAGATTTTGAAGAACTGAGAATTTTTTCAGCTATGAAATATCTGGATCAATATGCTAAGGATCTGCCAGCCTACTTAGAACCGGTTACAAGGCCACTTGAAAGATATCTGAAAATTTGGGAATGCTTCTGTCTCCACTCCTTCTCACATCCAGACATTTTCTGGCTGCTATTCTTTAAGCATGCAGATACGAACTGGGATTTTTCCTACTATTTTCACGCTTATTATGATATTTTTCCTGAAAGTTGGAGTGAAGATGCTGCAAATTACAAAAATATGCTTTCATCTGCTAATTTCTCAGAACGTGAATTTTTATCATTGACTGATTCTTTGAATAAAGAGAATATTTTTCTCCCGGAATCAGACATTCACAATCTGGCAACAATGAATATTATGCTTTATCGTGGTATGTTAGAGACATTACGGGAAGACTCTGAATATTTGACAATTGAAGAAGCGACTGCGACAACTGTTTCGTTTATCCGCAGAGCGCTTACATCCTATAATATTGATTTAGATTAAAAACACTTATTAAAACCTATATACAAACATTGTCGTTTTACAGAATTGTTTAATAAAAAGAGCTGAAGGATTCGAATTCTTCAGCTCTTTTTCTCACCTGATATATCCAAGAATGCTCCACACATTCCTTCTTCAGCTTTTTGTATTTAATTATTTTGAAAAAACATTTTCACTATGCCTTTTCTTCCTTCAACACTTTAATAAATGCTGCAATCGTTCCAAGCATTACAAAAATAAATAAGAACGCTGCTACAAGTGAGATTGTCTGAAGCGGTTTCAATCCACCAGCCATCAGAAGTCCGATCGCCATAACTGACTGGATAACTCCCCAGAGAATCTTTCTGCCATTTGGAGGATTGATTGCACCGTCCGTTGACAGCATAGACAGTACATAAACTCCTGAATTTGCAGATGTTACAAAGAATGCACACAAGGATACCAAGGCTACCAGTGATAAAATAAATCCAAGCGGATATTGTCCAAGCACTACGAAAAGTCCAACCTCCGGTGTTGCTACCGCTTCCTGGAGCTTTTCAATCGCCATAAGACCTTTTTCTCCAAGGTTGATACCAAGGTTACCAAATACTGCACCCCAAATACAGGAAGCAATTGTTGGTACAAGTACTACACCAAGTACAAATTCTCGAATAGTCCGTCCTTTAGAGATACGTGCTACAAATACTCCAACGAACGGTGCCCATGCAATGAACCATGCCCAGTAAAACAGTCTCCAGCTTCCGAACCAACTGTTGTCACTATAAGAATTAATCTTAAGTGCAGTTGGAATAAAATTACCGATATACTGACCCATACCATTTACAAATGCATTCAAAGTCTCTACTTTTGGTCCCACTATAAAGCATACTGCCAAAAGTCCGATTGCAACATAAAGGTTTGTATCAGAAATAATCTTAATTCCTTTATCCAGCCCGGATACTGCGGATCCAATATAAAGAAATGATACAATTATAATAATAATAATTTCTACTACTAAATTGATTGGGACACCAAATAAATAATTAAATCCGGCATTAATCTGCAATGTTCCAAGTCCAAGAGATGTTACAACTCCTGCAACTGTCGCAAATACACCAAGAATATCAACAACCTTGCCAAGCCATCCATTTGCAAGCTTCTCACCAATTAACGGTTCAAGCATCACACTTAACAGACCTTTTTTGTTCTTACGGAACATAAAGTATGCAAGTGCAAGACCGATAACTGCATAGTTTGCCCATGGAAGAATTCCCCAGTGCATAAAGAAATTCTCAAATGCAAAGTTTGCAGATGCCTGAGATGCTGCTTCAATTCCATCTGGCGGATTCAGATAATAAGTAAGCGGCTCAGCTACTCCCCAGAATACAAGACCAACTCCCATTCCACATCCAAATAGAAGTCCGAACCATGTTATATTACTGTATTCCGGTCTGGAATCATCGCTTCCTAAACGAATTTTTCCATATTTTCCAAATGCAAAATATACAATAAAGCCAAAGAATATAATCATAGAAATCAGATATAACCATCCAAAATCTGTGGTCAAAACTTTAAATGCCGCATTAGCTACTACCGTAAAACTATCATTAAATGCAACTGACCAGACTGCTATAATGCCGACGATAATCAGTGATACATAAAAAACTGTATTCTTACCTTTCTTTTCTCCCATATTCAATTCTCCTTCATCAAACTAAGCCAGATATAGTAGTGGGCAGATGCATAACCATCTGCCCGTTCACTCTAAATCATCGAACAGTTATCATACTTTAAATACTGTCTGCTCTTTAATATCTGTTGCCAGAGCCTCCAGAGCAACCTTTGTTCTGTGATAACGTAATTTCCACTGCTCTTCCTTCGGAGTATCAGGGTCTCCAAGTGGATAAGGAATAGAAATTGTAGGTACGATTCTATTAGCTCCTACTGTCTTAGCTACAGGCACCAGATTACACATCTGTACGATTGGGAATCCAGCCTTCTCAACCTCTTTTACCATCGTTGCACCGCAACGTGTACAGGTACCTCAAGTACTAACCATGATAACACCATCAACATGATCTTCCTGAAGATATGGAATGATTTCTTTTGCCATTCTGGCAGCCTCTGCCTCAGTTGTTCCTGTTCCGACTGTTGTATAGAAATATGGATGGAGGCTTCCATAAACTCCCTCTTTTTCTAATACCTTCAGTGCATCAATCGGAGTAATAACGTTTGGATCTGCGTCTGCTGCTGCAGGGTCAAATCCAGCATGAATTGTCTTGAACTCTCCGCCTTTTAACCGTTCCATATTTGACACATCATAACGTCCCCAACGTGTTGCAGATGCTGACTGAATATGATCCGGATTATCTACAGGTACAATACCTCCTGTATTCAGAAGTGCGATTCTTGCTTTTGACAAATCCTTGATAGCAGGAGCAATTGGTACTCGATCAAGTTTCGGAATCGGAAGCTCTGTCTCAAATGGCTGTCCATTTAATTTTTTAACAAGCATATCTACCATACGCTCATATGCCGGTTTTCCATCTGAAAGCCATACCTGATGACGGATGCCTCTCGGGAAATATCCTTCTTCATCCGCGGAGCCGACCGGCTCACCAGCAAGAAGCTTGTTGGCAACTTTTGCCATTGCTTTTACATCCTGTCTCATCTTTGAAGCAATATTACCGCCTTTTAAGATATACATATCTTTTTTAAACATATCTACACCTGGCGTCTCCTCGTTCATAGATGTTACAACAGGTACACCAAATTTTTCTTTTACTGCCTTGCAGATTGTTCCACATGCAACGGTATAACGTCCTGCCTGAAATGCTGGCCCTGCAAGGAAAATATCAAACTCTTTATCTTCAAGCATTCCGAGAATTGTTGCAACTGCAGCGTCAGTATTGGTACCAATATAGTTGTCACCACAGATAATTGTATGGGTAACTTCTGCATTTAACTCTTTTTCAAACTGCATTGCTGGTCCAATCTGACCTTCGTGGATTTCTGGTTCAATACCAGCTTTTTCTTCTCCACCAATCTGACCAAAAAACTGATTAATATATAAGATTGCTTTTTTCATCGCTATTGCCCTCCTTAGAATTCTTTCATTGTCTTCGGGGACCATCCAACTACCTGATCACCACAGAACATTGAGTTATTCTCCATAATAACGGATCCATCTTCTCTTACTGAAGGTCCTAAGATCTCATCTCCAGCCCAGCCACCGGACAGACCGTCTCTTGCTAACGACTGAAGTTCTCCAAGTACTGTTTCCATTGGAGGCAATTCAATTAATTCAGATACATTTCCACAGGATACAATTGCATCACACTTCTCATCCAGTGTTACAAGTGGCTGAGATGTACCATTACGTCCTGTACATTCATTGGTAACTCCAATTGTCTTAACACCGGCATCCTCAAGCGCAACAAGACATCCTACAAAGTCGGCATCCGGGTTGCCATAACCTTCTTCTGCGACGACCGCACCATCTGCTCCGAGTGTCTTTGCAATCTGTGCTACATAAAGTGCAGCACGTTCTTTCTGATCCAAAGCTACATTCAGGTTTGACATAATTACTCCGAGGAAATTAATTGTCTTACCATGCTCTCTGTAAAGAGCCTTGATATTCGGTGTGTTCTGGAAGTCGTATGTTGACCATTTTGATGATACAGGCATGAAACTTCCAGATACGATAGCGCCATCCAGTACCTCATTTGGATGCATTACTGTTGGAAGCATACGGTTCATATCCCAGCCATATGCCAGATCATTGTATCCCAGATTTTCCATCTGAGACTGTGGCTGCATAACATATACAACAGATGGAAGCTTTTCAATCTCCGGACTACGTTTGATCATCGCCTCAAGATCATAAACTTCTGTGTCTTCCGGTGTCAGTTCTTTTACACACTGTCCGATGAACTCTGCAAGTTTATGTCCTGCTCTTCTAAGTGCATCATTCTTCTTCTGTTGCTCATGCTTCTCAAAATCCTCATTCGTATCTGCTACGAGTACAATATTGTTCAAATAACCGAAGTATGTATATTTCTGCCCTTCACCACTCATGTCGATCAATCCATCCTGGAAACCTCCCCAGTGTTTTCCGACTACGAGTACGCTGCAGTTCTTTAATGCATGTAAAACTCCATCTCCTGCCTTTGCAAGTTCACTTGTATATCCAGGGAAAAGTCCTCTTCCATCCAATCTTACTCTAGGCTCGATTGCTTCCTTTACCGGACACATACGGATCTTATCTCCAGGTTTTGCAATATAAAGATCTGCCTCCGTGATTCTCTCATCTTCACGGATAAAATCAAGTGCTTTTTCTTTATTAATTGTAAGCACTCCGTCATCAAAGGATAACTTGTCGCCAAACTTGATATCCTTAACATAGAAATTGCCAATCTCCAGTCTCATGTGATTGTCCTCCTTTTCTGATTCATAGATAGGCTCTATGAATGGCATTGATACATTTTTGATAAGCGCGCTTATTTATTGGTTATGTTAAGATTATAACAGTAAGCGTGCTTATTGTCAATCGTTTTGTTAGATTTTTTCTATAATTCACAGTTAATTATTGACTTATTCTATTCATTTTCTCTAAATATTCTTTAATCTCTCTGTGGTCAATCACTTTTTAATTCCAGGCAACAAAGGGGGCGCTGATTTCTCAGCGCCCCTATTATCGACAATTCCTATATTAATTTGCTTTCTTTTTATTCATCAGATCTTTGATGTTCTTGTAAATCATAAAGAGAATTAAAACTGCTCCAACATATCCATTTAATACATAGATAATATTAACCAAGACTCTGAATGGAAGGAATAATCCTACAATTAAACCGAGAACTCCAAGAACAATAGTGAGAATCTTGAACTGTGATGTTCCCTCTTTTGCAAATCTAGAAGCTGGATTATAAAGGAGTGGAACCGCTGTTGTATAAATACCTGCAAATACAATAATTGCAAAGATAGCGGAGAATGGCTTCCAAATCTTAGCTGCAAGAATCAGATTTGGGATATCTGCATTCCATACAAATGTATCACTACTTCCAATCATCGGAGTATTAATGTTTGAAACCTGTGCGAACATTACTACTGCAATTGCCACACAAACTGCAACTGTTCCGCCGATAATACCATAATTTAATTCTTTTTTCTTATTATTAGAACCAAGTGCTGCTGTAAAGCTTGCGAACCACAGGAGCACGAAACCGGCATATGATAAACCAGAAACAAGCCAGTTGGATCCTGCACTCTTAATTGTTTCCCCATTCGCTGCGCCTTCGTAAGCTGCATTTTTAATAATATCCAATCCAGCTCCAACATCACCGCCATCACGAATTAATGTAAGAACTCCAATGGCAATACAAAGCACTACGATTACCGGTCCTACAGCACCGATGGCATCAACCATGGAGTTCAGTCCACCTACAACTGTAAGCACTGCCAGTGCTGTCAGAACGACTCCTCCTACCCATGCCGGAAGTCCATATTCCTGATGAAGTGTAGAGGATGCTCCTCCTACCATAACGAAGAAGGACATGTAACAGAATAATGTGGAGTAATAATCACAGAAAGTTCCTACATACTTTCCACAAAAATGTTTGTATACATCATTTCCTTTTTCAAACTTCTGCTCTGCACCTGCTTTTGCAAAGTTAAAATTGTAATAAAGGAAAGCTACCAGGAATACCAAAATTACAAGTAATCCTTTTACTCCATATGCTGTATAATATTGAATGATTTCCTGACCTGTTGCAAAACCGGATCCAATTGTAAATGCAATGATTGCTCCCGCAAGTATCAGTACTCGTTTCCAACTCACCTTTTCCGCACTACCCATAATGTGCCCCCTTTTCATTCATTTCTTTTCTTATGAGCAATTTACCGGCATATAAGCCGGTAATTGCTCAATGTATACTTATGTCAATGACTTACCACTCATCTTTTTCAAAAACAGTCTGCTCTGTTATCGGAGTCTGAAGAGCCTTGAATGCTCTTCTTACAAGTTTCTCACGAATTTTGTAGGACTCTTCCTCACCCTCAGTTGGATCTCCAAGTGGATAAGGAATACCAACAGCCGGGATAATTCTATTCGCACCGATTGTTCTGGAAATCGGAACAACTGTACACAGATGAACTACTGGGATACCGTATTTTTCAATACCTTTAACCATCGTTGCACCGCAACGTGTACAGGTACCTCAAGTGCTGACAAGAAGAACTGCATCTACATGCTCTTCAACTAATTTTTTACCAATTTCATCACCGAATTTAGCTGCAGAATTCGTAGCTGTTCCAGTTCCGGTTGTACTTGCAAAATAAGGATATAATTCTCCAAATACGCCTTCTTTCTGTAATTTACGAAGTGCATCAAGTGGGATTACAAGGTTCGGATCTTCCAGTACGAACTGTCTGTCATAACCACCATGGATTGTCATATAGTCATCTTTAGACATTCTGTCCATGCCTTCCATTGTATACCATCCAAATTTTGTTGCATTGGAGGACTCGATATGATCCGGATTACCAACTGGTACAATACCACCAGATGTAACGATTGCAATCTTCGCTTTACTAAGATCTTCAATTGCTTTTCCTGGCTCTACACGATCGAATTTCGGCATTGGAAGATCTGTCTCAAATGGCTCTCCTGCCATCTTCTTAAGCAGCATCTTAAGACCACGAGTTGCTCCTCTTTCTTCTGCGAAATAGTTCACACGGATACCACGCTCAAGATATCCTTCGATTGATGGTCCAAGAATCTCCTCACCTGTAGCCAGTTTCTTAATCAATGTTACAAACTGCGGAACTGCTTTTTTCATAGTTGCAGCAGAGTTACCTGTCTTTACAAGGATTACATCCTGTTTAAACATATCAGCTCCAGGGTTCTCTTCATACATACCAGAGAGTACCGGAATACCGAGTCGCTCTTCAACCGCTTTACAAATTGTACCGCAAGCAACACCATAACGTCCAGCATTAAATGCAGGTCCTGCAACAAAGATATCAGGCTCGTATTTCTTTACCATCTCAATGATGGTATCTGTTGCTTTATCAAGATTTTCTCCAAAATAGTTGTCACCACAGATAACTGTTGCAACAATCTCATAATCATCGCCCAGTCCGTCATTCAGTGCCATACCAGGTCCTATAATTTCTTCTCTTACTTCCGGCTGGAAGTCTGCTTTATCTTCTCCACCAATTCCACCGAAGAACTGATTAAGATAATGAACGATTTTATATTTTGCCATAACTCTGAATCCCCCTTCTTAGTATCCTCTTGCAGCCAGTTTGTTAAATCCATTTGCGATTGTAGATGCGATGATAATCTGAAGCTCTGCCTCGAAAGATCCGTCTTCGTTGATACATCCAGCCCATCCACCAATCTGGCTTTCAATAAATTCCTGAGTTCCAATTACTCTATCCATAGCTGGGAACATCAGTGTTGCATTTCCCTGTCCACATGATGCAAGTGCTGTTGCCTCTTCACATGTATCTGCCAGAGATGCTGATTTACCATCTTTTCCTGGGAACTCATCTGTGATCAGGCAAACCTTTGTACCTGCTCTCTCAACCTTTTTACAGTTCATCATAAGGTCTGTATCCGGGTTACCATAACCTTCCTCTGTAATCAGAACTCCGTCTAACTGCAGCCATTCACAGAATTTTGCAACCATATCGGAATGTCTCTCTTTATCAGCAAGGAATACATTCTCGTTTGTAAGGATAACTCCCATAAAGTTAATGTCTTTTCCATGATGTTTGTAGCATTCATCAATAACCGGATTGTGGAAATGATGATATGTTGTAACTTTATCACATGGAGCCACACAGTTACCAGATACGATTGCTCCATCCATAATCTCTGTTGGATACATGAATGTCGGAACGATCTGTTTTGCATCTACACCATAATAATATGTGTCATGCAGAAGTCCCTGTGACTGAAGCATATGTATGTATCCTACCTTTGGCAGATCCGGATACTGTGCTGCCTGCTCAAATACTGGTTTTGTCTCATATGTCTCAATTACATCTGGCTCAAGATTTCTTACAAGCTCTCCAAGATATGTAGCTACTTTCAATCCTGCCATACGTCCTGCTTTCTCATATACATGAGTTTCTAATCCATCCTGTGGTTCAATGACTACGCACAGGTTATATGTTTTTGAAAATGGGCAATAATCTGCAGCCGGTCCGCTCATATCAATAACACCTTCCTGGAATCCAACGATTCTTCCGACTGTAACTACACAGCAGCCATCTAAAGCATGTGTTCTTCCAGATCCAACCTGTGGTGATACCTTTCCGATAATTCCTGGGAAAATCTCTCCGCCGCTCACTTTCACACGTGGTTCAATGACATCCTTAACAGGTGTGATTCTTGTTGCCTCACCAGGTTTTGCAATTTCCAAATGGCATCCGATCAGCTTGTCGTCCTCCAATACAAGTGCTTCCACCTCTTCTTTGTTTACATACAATACGTGATTTTCCACATATGATTTGTCTGCAAACTGGATGTCCTTGATCTCAAATTTGCCGAGTTCTAGTTTCATACAAATTCCCTCCTTATGATTTGTAATCGCGATAACTTAACACTTAAAATATAATCACGTTTTTCATCTCCGAAAGCTGGCAATTTTTCTTTTACAAATTCCTCAAGCGCGCGGAATGTAATCATGATAACATATAAGTAAAAAAATATCTTTTTTGCTTTTTATGTTTACTTTCAAAAAATGTAATCGTAATAACTTTTTTCATGTAAGTAATTGCTTTTGATAGTTCTAATTATACACACATTTTTTTAATGCGCAACCCCCTTTTATAAATATCGTCATTAATACAAAATATCTATAAATATTTTTGTGCAGATTGCCTATTTTTTATCATTCTTTTCGCGTTTTTGTTTAAAATATCCGTCATATCCCTGCAATTCTGACGCAAGTGACTTAACGATTATATCGAGATCATCTATAAATAAACGAACTCTTTCTTCGATTTCATCTTCTTCAATCCCGTCATCCATCACTCCTTTAAAATATCCTTTATACAAAATACAGGACATGCGATTTAAAATAAGCGCATTCTCCTCAGAAATTGCCCCTGCTTTCATGCATTTTTTACACATTTCAAAATCACGTCCCCAGAAATCTGCTGTTCCAAGCATCTCTGAAAAGAATTGGTTTGCCTCATTAATGTTTTGAGGAAACATCTGATAGAATTCTTTCATAGCTCCACCCAGATATTCATTCGTATGTTCAAAAAACAGTCTATTATAATCTTTTGGATGTCGGAAAGCCTCCTGACTGTAGCAGTACCATACACCCACATAGATATCCCATACTCCTCTCCAGGTTTTTTCCGCCTGATTCAAGCGGATAATATATCCCTCCAGCGTATTCAGGCTGACATAATACATCAGTTCCGACTTGCTGTTAAAATAACGGTATAATGCAGCTGACGAACAGCCCAGCTCCTTCGCGATTCTACGAATAGAAAGATCTTCAGCCCCATCTTTCTCCATAATTTTACATACTCTTTCAATATAATCTTTTCTCGTTAAACCTTTGAAGTAATTCTGTGTTGTTTCTTTATTATCCAGCATCGCTCCACCGCCTATTCTTTTTCTTACCTGCTTTTTCTAACTAATTCTTGGAATAATATTGTCAATCACCGATAAATCGATTGTCTTAAAATCATTCGCCACCTTTTCCTGATAACTCTTTGGACTTGGTGCGATATCCTGCCACTCCTGATAAACCTGAATGCATTTGTCGATCAGCATGATATCTTTTATATTGTCCTCTTCGCCTTTCGGATATACAACTACTGATCGATATGGTGTCTGATTCGGTTTCAGGCTGGATGCCTGCGGATGTGTCAGAAGCACATGCTTATCATAGACAAGATCTCTCACCTTAATCAGAACGTCTTCATACCCATCAAGAAGAATCACTTTCATCTGATCCTTATACTTCTCATACACTCTGTCGTTATTCGTTACCAATATTGCTTTTTCCAGCTCCCACATGATTGCCGTCTCCCTTCTTAACATCTCATTTCACTCAGATGCGTTTTAATATAGTATGGTTTACCACAAGTTTATCATATTTTATCTTTTTTCGCAAATATTCTGTCATTAATTCATTTTGTAAATACGATTCAGCTACTATCTTTATAGTAAAGAGAAAGCTCGGATTTCTCCAAGCTTTCTCCCTGTTTTCAAGTTGCTGCCAACTATATGACCTCTCACTATAATTAGTTAATGTATCCGGCTTTCTTAAGCTCTTCATGAGCTTTCTCAAGGTTTGCATCTGATACACGAATGATCGGTCCTGTACAACCCATTCCGCT
>QWCK01001143.1_pt1 | contig 40843 bp, 38 predicted proteins | sample 1972571 | NCBI WGS metagenome assembly QWCK01 (sample SAMN09866710, study PRJNA288562) | Human gut metagenome isolate term2_stool, whole genome shotgun sequencing... | isolation source: gut | host: Homo sapiens | place: USA: California | reverse complement strand
CTGCCTTACAAGCAGGGGGTCATAGGTTCGAGCCCTATAGCGCCCACCAAAAGGAATATGGCCCGGTAGTTCAGTTGGTTAGAATGCCAGCCTGTCACGTTGGAGGTCGTCGGTTCGAGCCCGATCCGGGTCGCCATTTCCCTTTAGGGAATACAATTGAATCCATTTCGGTCCTACGGATTCCCCTTGTGGAGGAGTTCCCGAGTTGGCCAAAGGGGACGGACTGTAAATCCGTTAGCTTCGCTTTCAGTGGTTCAAATCCACTCTCCTCCACCATACTCCCACTCGGTTTAGGCCGTGCGCGGGTGTAGCTCAGTGGTAGAGCCCCAGCCTTCCAAGCTGGTTGCGAGGGTTCGATTCCCTTCACCCGCTCCACTTAGCACCTGCGCCTATAGCTCAGTCGGATAGAGCAACGGACTTCTAATCCGTGTGCCGGGGGTTCGAATCCTCCTAGGCGCGCCATCATTGGGGTGTAGCCAAGTCGGTAAGGCACCAGACTTTGACTCTGGCATTCCACAGGTTCGAGTCCTGTCACCCCAGCCATATGATCCATTAGCTCAGTTGGCAGAGCACCTGACTTTTAATCAGGGTGTCCCGCGTTCGAGTCGCGGATGGATCACCATACTTAGGAGAGGTACCGAAGCGGTCATAACGGGGCGGTCTTGAAAACCGTTAGGGTGAAAGCCCACATGGGTTCGAATCCCATCCTCTCCGCCAACTCAAGGAGAAGTACTCAAGTGGCTGAAGAGGCTCCCCTGCTAAGGGAGTAGATCTGTAACAGGATGCGAGGGTTCAAATCCCTCCTTCTCCGCCATTCGGGCCTTTAGCTCAGTGGGTTAGAGCATCCGGCTCATAACCGGGCGGTCCAGGGTTCAAGTCCCTGAGGGCCCACCACATTGACCGCGGAGGGAATCATGTTGTACAATGGCCGTATGCCCAGATAGCTCAGTCGGTAGAGCAGTAGACTGAAAATCTACGTGTCGCTGGTTCGATTCCGGCTCTGGGCACCATACCTTATCTTAGGGGCTTAGTTCAGTGGTAGAACGTCGGTCTCCAAAACCGGATGTCAGGGGTTCAAATCCTCTAGCCCCTGCCAATTTTTCCTAGATAAGGGCCTGTAGCTCAGGTGGTTAGAGCGCACGCCTGATAAGCGTGAGGTCGGTGGTTCGAGTCCACCCAGGCCCACCAAACACTTCGATGCGGAAAATGCGTCGGAGTGTTTTTTATTTTATAGAAGATCGAGCCAAGGGCATAGAAATTCTTTCAAAGTCCGTGTCCAAAATTTACGATCGACGGGAGACAGTATGAAAACATATGAAAATCCATTTCATCGCGGGCATCTCTATATTCAGATTGAAGATGAAGATTTATATGACGGGATCGTGCAGAAAATAGAGGATCTCTTTCAAGGAAATAAGAGGCCTTTGCAGACGAGTGTTTCCTCGGACGAAAGCGAATGCATTCGCTTGTTACTTGAGAGCGGATTTCTATTGAAACGCAAATGTTATGAAATGAATGTCTGTCGATCTGATCTGCTTCTGGCTCTAGAGAAAAATCCGAACGAACTTCTCAAGGCAGAAAAAGGGAGTGAGACTTATGCGGCGTGTGCAGAAATGATGTTCCGTTATTATGCCCTGACACACGCCTCGGTAAATCCGCTCACGGCGTCGTTAGAAGAGTTTACGTACATTCTACCTTCGAGCGCTGTGTATACGGAGACAAATGGCGTGATTGGTGCCGTTGCTTTCATCGAGAAAAATGAAATCGCCTATCTTGCGTCTGATTCGCCCAAAGACTTGCCGAGTTTTCTCGCGTCGCTCCTTGAACGGATGTTTGCAAAATATGACTATATTTTTTTTGAAGCGGACGACGTAGACCCGGCTGCGATGTCTCTTATGAACATGTTTTCAAAAAGGCCTACCGTTTCTTTCGATACCTATGTCAAAACGAGGGGCTACGGGGCAGCGGATTCTTCCGTTTCATAAAATGGTTTTGGCATATGAAAGAGTGGACGAACGGTCTGCTCTTTTTTGTCGTTCACACGCTGTTCACACGAATGTGGTACAATACGGCTTAATGAATAAGGAGGTTGGAATGCGTTTTTTACGAGGACTTCTCTATACGATTGCGTGGTTCGTACTGCCATTTTACGGGAGTGTGCGCGGCGCGAATCTCACGGGACTTTTGCCGGCGTTTTTCTTTATGTGGGCAATCGGGATTTATCTTGCGGGATATTACGACAAGGAGGCTTTTTCCAAATCGACGACAATCGTGGCGATTGTGATTTTGTGTCTGGCGGATCAGGCGGTGAAACTCATCGTGCATTTTACTTTGACGGGGGCGAAAGTGCTTGTTCCGGGGGCGCTGGCAATCGAGGAACTGAAGAATATGCACAACAGCGCGATTACTTCGTATCTCGGTCTTGCGATTCCCGCGTGGGGCATGGCGCTCGTGAAGATTGCGGGTCTTGCGATTCTCTACTATGTCCTCATGGAGTCGTTTTGCGAGTCGGGCGAGGATGCAAACAGTTCGATCGGGACGATTCTCCTTTTCGGAGGCGGGTTAGCGAGTGTCCTGGATACGGTTTTGTGGGGCTATACGCTCGATTGGTTCCGCTTGGACGGCTTTTTCACGATGGATCTCAAGGATCTCTGGATTACGCTCTCGATCGGCGCATTCGTCCTCTATTTTTGGAAGCATCGAAAATCATCTCAAAGCGCATGAAATTGCGATTTGAAGGTTTTTTTGATAAAATAATTGTTTAGTGGTACAGAAAGAAGGGATACTTTGGGTTTTCTAAAAAGTTTGTTCGGGGATTCCTCAGAACGTGAGATTAAAAAGATTCAGCCTCTGGTTGACAAGATTCTCGGCTTGGAAAGTGAAATGGCGGCGCTGTCGGATGATGCGCTTCAAGCAAAAACGGAAGAATTTAAGAAACGTCTTTCCGCGGGGGAGACGGTAGATGATTTATTGGTCGAGGCCTTTGCGGTGGTCCGCGAGGCGGCATGGCGTACACTCGGCATGAAGCACTATCCGGTGCAGCTCATGGGCGGGATCATTCTCCATCAGGGTAGAATTGCGGAGATGAAGACCGGTGAAGGCAAGACTTTGGTCGCGACTTTGCCGGCATATCTCAATGCCCTTGCAGGCAAAGGTGTCCACATCGTTACGGTGAACGATTATCTCGCCAGCCGCGATAAAGAGTGGATGGGGAAAGTCTATGAGTTCCTCGGAATGAAGGTCGGTTGCATCATCTACGGACTGACGACGAAGGAGCGTCAAGACGCTTACAATGCGGATATCACTTACGGGACCAACAATCAATTCGGCTTTGACTATCTGAGAGACAATATGGTGCTCTACGAGTCGGAGAAAGTACAGAGAGATCTCTATTATGCGATCGTGGACGAGGTGGACTCAATCCTCATCGACGAGGCGCGTACACCGCTTATTATCTCGGGTGCGGGAGACGATTCGACGGATCTCTATATGCGCGCGGACGCCTTTGTCAAAGGGCTTACAGGCCGCACGCTGGATCCGGAGGAATCGGAGGCTTCCGATCCCTTTGATCGCACGATGAAAGTCGAGACGGTGGATTACATCGTCGACGAGAAAAAACGCACGGCAAGTCTTACGGAACAGGGCACGGAGAAAGCGGAGCGCTATTTCGGCGTGGAGAACTTCTCGGATCCCGAGAATATGGAACTTGCACATCATGTCAATCAGGCGCTCAAGGCGCGTTACACGATGCATCGCGACATCAACTATGTCGTCAAGGACGACGAGGTCCTCATCGTCGACGAGTTTACGGGTCGTATCATGCAGGGCCGCCGTTACAGCGACGGACTCCACCAGGCGATCGAGGCCAAAGAGCGCGTCACGGTCAAGAGCGAATCGAAGACACTCGCGACGATCACGTTCCAGAACTATTTCCGCATGTTTGCAAAACTTGCCGGCATGACCGGTACGGCAAAGACCGAGGAAAGCGAGTTTCGCGAAATCTACAATATGGACGTCGTCGAGATTCCGACGAACCGTCCCGTCATCCGCGAAGATGCGAACGACGAGATTTATTACGACACGGATGACAAATTCCGCGCAGTGGTCGAGGAGATCATTCGTCGCCACGAAACGGGTCAGCCGATCCTCGTCGGTACGATTACGATCGAAAACTCGGAGAAACTTTCTGCGATGCTCAAGCGTCGCGGCATCAAGCACCAAGTTCTAAACGCCAAATTCCACGAGAAAGAGGCGGAGATCATCGCACAGGCGGGCCGTCTCGGATCGGTCACGATCGCGACGAATATGGCGGGCCGCGGAACGGATATTATCCTCGGCGGCAATCCGGATTTCCTCGCGCGTCACGATATGCGTGCAAAACAATATGCGCCCGAGATCATTGAGCAACTCGACAGTTTTCTCCCGACAGAAGATCCCGATATCCTTGCCGCACGCGAAGTCTATAAGAAACTCTATGACCAATACAAAGAGGAGACCGACGCCGAAGCGAAGAAAGTCGTCGAAGCCGGCGGCCTCTATATCCTCGGCACCGAACGCCACGAATCGCGCCGTATCGACAATCAGTTGCGCGGTCGTTCCGGACGTCAGGGAGATCCCGGCGCGTCCAAATTCTTCATCTCGCTCTCGGACGATCTCATGCGTCTGTTCGGTGGTGAAACCGTGCAGAAATTCATGGGATCGGACTACGAGGACGACGGGGAACCGATCAAGGCGAAAGTTTTCTCCTCCGTCATTGAACGCGCGCAGAAACGCGTCGAGGCGAACAACTTTGCCCTGCGCAAACACGTCCTGCAATACGACGACGTCATGAATAAACAGAGAAATGTCATCTACGAGGAACGCCGTCGCGTGCTCGAAGGCGAGAACATGAAAGACGATATCCTACGGATGATTGAGAATGTCTTCACGCAAGGCATTGCATTCTACACCCAAGACGAGGCGCATCCCGACTACGAAGGGCTCATGAATTTCCTCTCGACCCTGCATCTCGATCTTTCAAGAATCGATGAGAGCAAGATGAAAGGGGCGTCAAGGGAGGAACTCACGGAGTATCTCATCGATTACGCCAAAGCCTTCTACGCGGACAAAGAAAAGAAAATCACGCCCGCCGTCCTGCGCGAACTCGAGCGCATGCTCGTCCTGCGCGTCGTCGACACCAAGTGGATGGACCACATCGATGCCATGGACCAATTGCGTCAGGGCATCGGCCTGAGAGCGTACGGTCATGAGGATCCCGTCCGCGCGTATGCCAATGAGGGCTACGATATGTTTGAGGAGATGAACGCCGCCATTCAAGAAGATGTCGTGCGTTGGCTCTTCGCGCTTACCCCGGAGACCGACACCACGCGCAAACGCGTCGCACGCGAGGTTTCCAACGCCGACAAGGACCGCGCAACGGAGCAGAAGACCGTCGTCAAGGGCAAACGTATCGGCAGGAACGACCCGTGCCCGTGCGGTAGCGGCAAGAAATATAAGAAATGCTGTGGAAAGAATCTCTAAGGAGGAACGATGGAACTTTTTGAAATCAGGAACCGTCTCGGAAGCATGAAAGCGGAGCTTAACGCGCTCAAGGTGTCCCTTTGACCTCGCGACGAAACGCGAGGAACGGGATCGACTCGAAAAAGAGACGCTAAGCGTCGATTTCTGGGACGACGCGACCGCCGCGCAGGCGACGATGGCCAAACTCAATCAGGTGAAAGATGAGATTGAGCCGCTCGAATCTTTTGAGGAAGAACTCGAAGATGCGCTCCTCACACTGGAACTCATCGAAGAGGAGCCGGACGAAGGACTCCGGGAAGAACTTTCCGCGAGTGTGGAGGCGCTCGAGAAAGAATACGACAAGCTCTTTCTCGCGACGCTCCTATCGGGTGAATATGATAAGAACGACGCGATCCTTTCGATCCATGCGGGCGCCGGCGGAACGGAAGCGCAGGATTGGGCGTCGATGCTCGCGCGGATGTATGCGCGCTATGTCGAACGGTCCGGTTTTACACTCGAAGAACTCGACGAGAACAGAGACGTCGAGGCGGGACTCAAGTCGATCACCTATCTCGTGCACGGTAAGAACGCCTACGGCTACCTCAAAACCGAGAAGGGCGTGCACAGACTCGTGCGCATTTCGCCGTTTGACAGCGCCAAGAGGCGCCACACGAGTTTTGCTTCCGTCGACGTCACGCCGGATCTGCCGGACGATGTCGAGATCGAGATCAACCCCGAAGATTTGCGCATCGACACGTATCGTTCGAGCGGCAAGGGCGGACAGCATGTCAACAAGACTGACAGCGCCGTGCGCATCACACACATTCCGACGGGCGTGGTCGTGCAGTGTCAGAACGAGCGATCCCAGTTTCAGAATAAAGATCGCGCGATGAAGATGCTCTACGCCAAACTCTTGCAGATTCGCGAGGAAGAAAAAAGAGAGACGATTGAGGACATCCAAGGGCAATATTCTCAGATTGCCTGGGGCAGTCAGATCCGTTCCTATGTCTTCCACCCGTACACGCTCGTAAAGGATCACAGGACGGGCTACGAAGTCGGCAATGTACAAGCCGTGATGGACGGAGAGATTCAAGGCTTTATCGATGCAAGCCTCAGAAAACAATTGGGGGACTCCTAGAGTCCCTTTTTTGCAAGAAGGGAAAAGAAGATGAAGATAGAAGAAAGACTGATAGAAGAACTCAGACTTGCACCGTATCAAGTCAAGAACACGATCGAACTCATTGAAGAAGGGAACACGATTCCCTTTATCGCGAGATATCGAAAGGAAAAGACGGGCTCCCTTACCGACGAAGTGCTCCGCGCATTCGACGAACGCTATCGCGCGCTCAAGGCGCTCGAGGGAAAGAGAGAATTTGTGCTTGCGAAGATTCTTGAAGAAGACGCGCTCACGGATGAGCTCCGCGCGAAGATCGAGGCGGCCATGACCCCGACGGAGCTTGACGACCTCTATGCGCCGTTCAGACCCAAGAGACGCACGCGCGCGACGATGGCAATCGAACGCGGACTCGAGCCGATTGCAAACGCACTCCTCGAGAAAAATTTCAGCGAAGAGGAACTCGCCGCGTTTTTAGAAGCGTTTGTGACCGAAGAGATCGACGCGGATGCCGCGCTCCAAGGGGCGCAGGATATTTTGGCGGAACGGATCGCAGATACGAGCGATTATCGCGCGATTGTCCGTAACGACGGCCAGAAGAACGGGCGCGTGGAGACGACGGGCATTGAGGAGGATCTCGGTGTCTATGAGATGTACGGCTCGTTCTCCGACACCGTGAAGGATATCCCCAATCACCGCATCCTCGCCATCAACCGCGGGGAACGCGAGAAAATGCTCCGCGTGAAGATTCTCTTTCGCGAAGAGGAATGTACATTTCGCATCGCCAGGAGACTCGAGCGTGCCTATCCGAACGGTACAACGAGTCTCTATCGCATGATCGTGGAGGATGCGCTCAAAAGACTCCTCTTCCCGCGCATGGAGACGGAATTGAGAGACGAGATGACCGTACGCGCCGAAGACGATGCAATCGGTGTGTTCGGCATGAACTTACGAGGCGTGCTCATGCAGTCGCCGATTCCCGGCCATGTGATTCTCGGCATCGACCCCGGATATCGCACGGGTTGCAAAGTCGCCGTGATCGGCACGGACGGAGACTTTCTCGACAGTGCGACGATTTACCCCACCAAACCGCGCGAAGACATCGCCGGCGCACGAAAAAGCCTACAAAATCTCATCAAAAAATACGGCGTCACGCTCATCGCAATCGGCAACGGCACGGCGTCGAGAGAGACCGAGGCTTTTGTCGCGGAACTCATGAAACCGTACGAGGAACTGCGCTATGCCATCGTGAGCGAAGCGGGCGCGTCCGTCTATTCCGCGTCCGAACTCGGGACAGAGGAATTTCCGGATCTCGACGTCTCGATTCGCGGAGCGATTTCCATCGCGCGAAGACTCCAGGATCCCATGGCGGAACTCGTCAAGATCCCGCCAGAGAGCATCGGTGTCGGACAATATCAGCACGACCTCGCACCCAAAAAACTCGAGGAACGACTTGGCAATGTCGTCGAAGACTGTGTCAACGCCGTCGGCGTCGATCTCGAGACCGCGAGCGCAGCGCTCCTTTCCCATATTTCGGGACTCAATGCAAGGCTTGCAAACGCCATCGTGGAGCGCAGAAGCGAAAGTCCGATCCGGAGCCGCAAAGAGCTCGCCAAAGTTAAAGGCATCGGCCCCAAGACGTTTAAACAATGCGCCGGATTCTTGCGTATTCACGGGGAAGAACCGCTCGATGCCACCGCCGTTCACCCCGAGTCCTATGACATCGCACGGATGCTCATCGCCGAGGAATCCTACGAGACCATCGAAGCCAAGACGGGCGCGGGGAAAATCACCATTGACGCCGTCGCCGATGAACTCGCGAAAAAAGGCCGCGATATCCGTATGGACGTCGGAGAATCGATTCTCAGAACCGACGTCGTGGCGCTCGAGGACCTTAAAAAAGGCATGGTCCTAAAGGGCACCGTACGCAATGTGGTCGATTTCGGCGCGTTTGTCGACATCGGCGTTCACGAGGACGGACTTGTACACATCTCGCGCCTCTCGGATCGTTTTGTCAAACACCCGAAGGAAGTCGTCCACGTCGGCGACATCGTGGAAGTGACCGTCATCGACGTCGACCTTGCGCGCAAACGAATCAGTTTGTCGATGGTCGGCGATGAATAAAAGATTGTTTCGGGTATACACTATACGCAGTAATAGTTGAAAGGAGAACTTCATGGATTACACAAAAGAATTTCGCGAAAAATGTATTAGCGCCGAAAAAGCCGCAGCGATGGTCGAATCGCACGACTGGCTCGACTTCGGCTGGTGCGCAGTCGCATCGCGCGCCTTTGACCGTGCCCTTGCAAAACGTGTCGACGAGCTCAAGGACGTCAAGATCCGCGGCGGCGTTGAGATGTGGGTACCGGAAGTTTTAAAAGCCGATCCGACCGGCGAACATTTTTGCTGGAACTCTTGGCATGTCGGTGGCCCCGTGAGAAAACTCATCGGTACCGGGAATGCATTTTATGCACCGCTTCGCTACAGCGAACTTCCGAGATACTATCGTGAGAATGTCGAACCCATCCACATTGCCGTTTTCCAAGTCGCGCCCATGGACAAACACGGGTTCTTCAACTTCGGTCCCAGCGCATCGCATATGATGGCGGCGGCGGAACGTGCCGAGATCGTCATCGTCGAAGTGAACCCCAATGTTCCGCGTTGCCTCGGCGGACACGAAGCTGACATTCACATCTCCGATGTCGACTATATTATCGAAGGCGTGGACGATCCCATGCCGGCACTTCCGGAAGGCACTTTCAGCGACATCGACCTCAAGGTTGCCGAGTATATCGTCGAAGAGATTCCCAACGGCGCATGCTTGCAACTCGGCATCGGCGGAATGCCCAATGCCGTCGGCTCCTGCATCGCCAACTCCGACCTCAAGGATCTCGGCGTACACACCGAGATGTATGTGGACGGTTTTGTCGATATGACCATGAAGGGCAAAATCAACGGCTCCAAGAAAAACATCGACCGTTTCCGTCAGACGTATGCGTTTGCAGCAGGCAGTCAAAAACTCTATGACTTTTTGGACGACAACCCCATGGCCATGAGCGCACCCGTCGACTACACCAACGACGCACGTGTCATCGCACAGATCGACAATTTCATCTCCATCAACAATGCAGTGGACGTCGATCTCTTCGGACAAGTTTCGAGTGAATCCTCGGGCAAGAGACACATCAGCGGCGCAGGCGGACAGCTCGACTTCGTCCTCGGCGCATATCTCTCCAAGGGCGGCAAGAGTTTCATCTGCCTCGCATCGACCCTCGAGAAGAAAGACGGCACCAAGATTTCACGCATTCGCCCGTCTCTCATCGAAAGCTCCGCCGTCACTGCGGCACGACCCAATACGCAATACGTCGTCACCGAATACGGCAAAGTCAATCTCAAGGGCATGAGCCATTGGCAAAGAGCCGAAGCCCTTATCGGCATCGCCAATCCGATCTTCCGCGACGAACTCATTCGGGAAGCGGAAGCGCTCGGCATCTTTAGACCCTCGAACAAGAGATAAATTTTTTGAAAAAGAAAGTATACGAAATAGAAAACCGCCCTGCACTTGGCAAGGCGGTTTTTTGATGGGCGAAAAGATTCGGCAAACGGAGGAAAGGAAGACACAAAAAAACGACCGTCCCATTGACGATCGTTATGATGGTCGGGGCGACAGGATTTGAACCTGCGACCCCATGGTCCCAAACCATGTGCGCTACCGAACTGCGCTACGCCCCGATGGTCTCTATTGTAGTAGATTGCGGAGGGCAATGCAAGCACGTGTGACGACAAAAACGGTCCGGAGCGGGCAAGCTGCAAACGCACGAGAGAAAGAAAAAGGACGATCTTGCGGTCGTCCTTTTTTCTTATCCGGCGATGTTTTTGAGTTCTTTTGTCATATCGAGTTTGGAGATCCTGATGTGCTGCAAAAATTGGATGGCCAAGAAGATGATCGCGCTGTAGAGAATCGCCGTGAAATATTTTCCAATCGGGATCCGGAAGATCATATACGCATCGAGTTTTGCCATGGAGACGCGTATGATCCCTTGCAGGAGTTTGTCGACGACGGGGATCATGACGAGTTGGAAGACGACGAGGAAGACGAGGAGGCCGTTTACGTAGAGGCTCGAGATTTCCCGATCCCGGAATCCGAAGATCTTGAGATAACTCATGTGTCGTTCTGACTTATCCAGAATGACACCGGTCATCATCGAGACGATGATGATGTAAAAGGCGATGCCGACGTAGAAGAGCATGTCGAATACGACGCCGAAACTATTGAGGAAGTGTCGGGTGTAATTGGCGACGCGCTCCTTGTCGAGTTCGGTGACGAGATTGTCTTTGGAGAGAGTAAGATTTTCGTCAGAGAGATAGGCGTTGAAAAAATCCGCGTCTTCACCCACGATCTCGTTGAGATACGCTCTCGTCGTAAAGATTTGGAACGCGGTGTTCTCGGGGAGGATGTCCTTGATCTTGAGGCGGACTTCCCTTTGTCGGAAGGGCTCTCTGATGGTGAGTTCGTCGCCGACGTCATACGAAAAACGTTGGGCGAGTCCGTGTGAGATGACGATTTCATCTTTCTCGAGCGCGTCACGATGCGGGATCGCGTAATGCGAATGGGCGTCGACGCCGTAGAGATCGACTTCTTTGTCGTCCTCGTCGATGAGTTCCGCTTTGAGGAGCGTCGCTTTCTCCACATCGATATTCGGTTCTTCCGTTCTCACAAAGTAGACATGCGCGTATTTGATCGTATCGCTCATATTGTCGGTGTAGTTCATAAAGATGGGCTTGATCACGAGGCCAAAGAGGAGAAGCAGATTGGCGAGAAACACGCCGAAAATGAGCGCGGCGAGTCCAAATTTATTCCCGAGTGCGATGCGGATTCTGAACTTTTGCAGAAAGGAGAATCCATGGAGTTTGAGGCTCGATTTTTTCTTTTCTTTGCGCAGATTGTTTCTCAAAAACTGAATCGGCCGGTGATCGAGCGCTTTGGAGATGACGAAGAAATTGACGACGAGATAGATGACGAAGGGGCAGACGGAGGTGAGGAGGAAGGATCTCGCGTTTAAGATCGGTTGAAATGCGGGCAGATCGAAACTGTCGTAATAGAGATCGGCATAGGCTTTGTAAAAATAAGTATAGGAGAGGACATTGCCGATGACGGAGGCGATGACGGTCAAGAGGACGGGCGTTGCCATGTAGTTTGCGACGAGCTCTCTCTTGGTGTATCCGGAGGCGAGAAGCGTACCGATGACGGGCGCTTCTTTCTCGATCATGCTCTTTACCTGCACGGCGCTGATAAAGGCGAGCGCGATGAAGAGAAGGACCATCGCGACGGTCATCATGGGGACGTCGCCGCCCATATCGTCCATAATATACGTAATGCAGTGATTGTCGAATCTCGTGACGCCGTCGATGACGCGATTGTCTTCGCTCACGACTTCGACAAGTGTTCTGAGTTTATCGGAGGCGGCTTTTTTGTCGAGCGTCGTCTCCGTGTGATAGGAGTAGGTGTATTTTACGGGGAGGTTTTGAAATCTCTCAAAACCGTCTTCGTGCAAGAGACAAGTGCCGAAATATCCCGTGTCCATGAGAAGATCGCTCCGGCTTCTGAGGATGGAAGAATAGTCGGGGAGGGAAATGATGCCTACGATGTCGAACATCTTCTCTTCGAGCTTTATGGTGTCGGAGAGCGCGAGTTTGTTGGCTCTCGCGTAATTGCCGGAGAGGGCGACTTCGTGATCGTTCTCGGGGAGTCTGCCCTCGAGAATCTGCGCGATGTTGATGTCCTTGCGATTCTCAAAGGCTCGCAATTGTTTTTGCGGCGTCTCGGAGAGTTCGAGACTGAAATTTTCGTAGAGCTTCACGCCTTTTTCTTCGAGCTTTTTCACGGCGTCGTCGGAGAGGGGGGCAATCGTCGTGAATTCTCCGTCCTCGACTTTCCCCTCGGTAATCTGCTTCTCGTAGAGCGCACGCACGGAGTCTTGGGAGGTGAAAAAAGACGAGGCAAAGACGACCACGAAGACGAGTGCAATCAAGACGGGGACCATCTTCCACGGACGAGCGAATTGCCGCAAAGTTCTCTTGTGTAACGGATTTTTCATTACCAAGTCACTTCCTCTGCCGGGATTTTGTGTGTATTTTCTTCGAGCGTTTTGATCCTTCCGTCGTGAATCGTGAGGATCACGTCGCACATCTTCGCGATCTGCGTATTGTGCGTCGCGATGATGACGGTCGAATGATAGAGCGTATTGAGTTTTTCGATGAGGACGAGGACGTCCTTGGCGCTTTCATAGTCGAGCGCGCCCGTCGGTTCGTCGCAGATGAGAAGCTCGGGCCTCTTGATAACAGCTCTGCCGATCGACGTTCGCTGCGCCTGACCGCCGGAGATCTCGTTGGGGAATTTGTACGCATGCTCGGCGAGTCCCAATTCGTCGATGAGTTTCTCGATCTCGAGCGGATTTTTGGAGAGGTATTTCCCGACTTCGATGTTCTCGCGCACGTTGAGGTCGCCAATCAAATTATAAAATTGAAAGACAAAACCGAGGTGACTGCGCCGATAGGCTTCGAGCTCTTTCTTCTTCATCGCGGAGAGCTCCTTGCCGAGAATTTCCACGCGTCCCTCGTCGATCGTTTCGATGCCGCCGAGAATGTTGAGAAAAGTCGATTTGCCGGAGCCGGACGGTCCCAAGACGCAGATGAGTTTCTCTTCTTCGAGCGTCAAATCCAAGCCTTTTAACACGTCGATTTTTTGATCGCCGTAGCCGTAATGTTTGTGCAAATTTTGAATCCGAATCATCACAGTCCTCCTTCACAACAGATGGTTTCCGACTTCAATGTAGCACTTGGCGGGGTGTGGCAATATCCCGAAAAAAGAAGCGTCGGAAAAAATATCCCTAAAAAGAAAAACGACGAAAAAAGAGGAGGAGAAATGCTTGCCATGGGGGCATCGAGGGGAAAATGCAAGAGGAAGGACGGCTCTTGCACGCGCCGGCGGGCAGCGACTCTCTTTTCTCATTGTTTGTCAAAAGATTATTGCTGTGGTATACTATATTCACAAAATATCTTCGGGGTTGGGTGTGATTCCCTACCGGCGGTGAAAGTCCGCGAGCGCAAGCTGATCCGGTGTAATTCCGGAACCGACGGTATAGTCCGGATGAAAGAAGAGTCTATTTTTATGATGACCCCGACATTTCGATGTCGGGTTTTTCTTTTCACCATGCCCCGACTTTCAAGGAGGTCAAAATGGAAAAGAATGCAAATGTAAGTCTCAACTCGAACGCAAAAACGCGCACCTGGACGACGGCGACGATGGTGAAGGTATCCCTTCTATCCGTCATTGCTGCGCTGCTGATGTTTGTTCAGACGCCGATTCCCATGGCGCTTCCGTTCATGAAACTGGATCTCGCGGATCTGCCGAGCCTCATCGCCGGTTTTGCGTTGGGCCCGGTTGCGGGTATTGTCGTTGTGCTTCTCAAAAATCTTCTGCACCTGGTTTTACAGGGAACCTCGACGGCCTATGTCGGTGAACTCTCGAACTTCTTCGTCAACGGCGTCTACGTTCTTACTTCGGCGCTCATCTATCGTGCGCACAAGACCAAAAAGCGCGCCCTCATCGGCCTTATTGTCGGCGGTCTCGTGATGACGATTGCGGCAACCTGCTCCAACTATTTCGTCATTTTCCCGCTCTATTCCAAACTCTACGGCTGGCCGATGGACCAGATCATCGGATTGGGTTCATCCGTAAATCCCTGGGTTACGAGCTATGGAACGATGATGCTTTTTGCAGTCGTGCCGTTCAATCTCGTGAAGGCGATCGTGACGGGTTTCCTCACGATGCTCCTTTACAAACCGCTCTCGCCGATTTTGCACAAGAAATCATTCCGATAACAGAAGACAAGGCTCTCCCGACGGAGGGCCTTTTTTTAATTCTCCGTCACATCCGTTGGAGAACTATGAAGAAAATGTTATAATAACGAAAGGAGGGATGAGATGAAGCGCTTGATTGCACTTATTTGCGGGTTTGCCTGCTTTGCCGTGACGCAGATTGCGACGAGGATTCCGCTGCTCGCATCTTTCGATTACGAACTCACCGTGCTGAGCTTGCGAGCTCCTTTCCTCGTGCTTCTCATCCCGGCGCTCTCTGCGGGGATGTTTGAAGAGACGGGGCGATATCTTTTCTACAAGACGGCGCTTCGACGCGTGGATTTCACGGATGCGATGCTCTTCGGTCTGGGGCACAGCCTGATGGAAATTCTTTTTCTTTTCTATTCGGCCGGGGTCTCCCCGGGCCTCGGGCTGTCCGCTTGGGCGATTCTCGAACGGGTGAGCGCGACGCTCTTTCACATGGCATCGGCGGTGTTTATTCTCGGAGGGATGCGCCGCGGCAAGGGCGCACAGACACTTCTCTTAGCGATTTTCTTTCATGCGCTCTTTAATCTCGTCGCAGTCCTGTGTGTTCCGATCTCCGTCCCGCTCGGCGAAGGCTTGCTTCTTCTCATCGCGGGGGTGTATTTCGGCACGGTCGCGAGAACAAAATCAGATCTCAAGGAGGCAATATGAAAAAAATACTCTGGATCGCCTGTGCGCTCCTTCTCTTGGTCGCGTGCACGAACGACACGAAACTGAGCGATGCTTACGATGAGCATACGCTCGAGGAGAAAAGTCTCGACGCGGTCACGATCTTTCTCGAAGGCGAGTACGAGAAACTGCGCGCGATGGGCGACGACAATTTCAAGAAGGCGCTCACGGACGAGGCGCTCGACGAGGCGAAGAAAACGATCGAGCCTGCAGGCGCGTGGCAAGCCATCACGGAAGTTAACATTTTCGGGCTCAAGAAGGATGACACGGACTACGGCGTCGCGGTTCTCAAGGTGGAATTTGAGAAAGGAAGTCACGTATTTACGGTGGTATTTTTGCCGGAATCGATCGTGACGGGATTTTTTGTCAAATGAGGATTGGTACAAAAAATGTAATCGAAACGGAGGCATTGGCCGGAAAAATCGCGGCGGTTTTGCGTCCCGGCGACGTGCTGGATCTCCGGGGCGAACTCGGCGCTGGCAAGACGGCGCTGACGAAAGGAATCGTCGCGGCGCTCGGAGGGGAAGCTTCAAGCCCGAGTTTTGCCATCGTGCATCGCTACGAGACGGAGCCCGTCATCTATCACTGCGATTTTTACCGCTTGGAGGACGAGATGGAACTCGAGGATCTCGACTATGAGCAGTTTCTCTATCCCGAGGACGCGGTGGCGATTCTCGAGTGGTCGGAGCATATCGCGTCGTATCTGCCGGAGGATGTTTTACGAATTGAAGTGACGAACACGGGGGAGGAGCATATTTATGCGCTTCCCGAGGAATTGGAGGAGAGACTGTGATTCTACTCATCGACACACATGGAGCTGAAATCGGCGTCGGCCTGGCAGCGTCGGGGGCACTCGTTCGCGAGAGTCACGCGCCGCTGGCAAAAGATCTCGATGACGATCTGATCCCGCGGATTCGCGCCCTGCTCGCGGAGGAGGGACTCTCTTTTGACGCGCTCGAAGGTTTTGCCGTATCCGTGGGGCCCGGATCGTTTACAGGCGTGCGGATCGGTCTGACGACGGCGAAAATCTTCGCCCAAGTGACGGAGAAACCGCTCTACGGTCTCTCGACGCTCGAAATTCTCGCCGCCGCATCGGGGAAAGAACGCGTGCGCGCGGTGCTCGATGCGCGGAGGGGGAATGTCTTTACGGGACTCTATGAACGCGACGGAGCGCTGTATCGCGCCGTGGGCGAGGAGGGTTTTGCGCGATTTGACGAACTCGACGGGCCCATGATTTCGACGAAGAATACGCTCGGCGTGCCCGCAGTGGGGGAAGAGGAACTCCTCACGGCGATGGCGAAACTTGCCGAGGCGCGCAAAAACGCGGGCAAATCGGATCATCCGATGCTTCTTGCCGCGCGGTATCTGAGACCTTCGCAGGCGGAAAGGGAACGGGCGTGCAGATCCGTGAAATGACGAGATACGATCTCGACGGCGTGCTCGCGATCGAGGAAGCGACGTTTTCGCCGCCGTGGTCGCGCGCGTCCTATGAGAGCGAACTCGAGAGTCCGATCGCCTGTTATCTCGTGCTCGAGGACAGAGAAATCCTCGGCTATGCGGGGATGTGGCTGATCCTCGACGAAGGACATATCACGACGGTCGCCATCGCGCCGAAACTCCGCGGAGAGGGCTATGGGAAATTGCTTCTACACGCGATACTTACGCACGCCGAACACTGCGGAGCGAAGCACATCACGCTCGAAGTGAGACGATCGAACAGTGCGGCGCGTTCGCTCTACGAACGTTCCGGTTTTGTCGCGACGGGCGAGCGCAAAGGCTATTACGAAGGCGGCGAGGATGCCGTCATTTATTGGAGAGGAGGAGATCCGAATGATCACACTGGGCATGGAAACATCGTGTGACGAAACGAGCGTGGCCATCGTCGAGGACGGTGTCATTCGTTCGAATATCATCAGTTCGCAGATACCCGTGCACCGCGCCTACGGCGGGGTCGTTCCGGAAATCGCGAGCCGCAAGCATCTCGAGAACGTGTCGAGCGTCCTGGACGAGGCGATGCGTGAAGCGAACGTTTCGTACGGTGACCTCGATCTGATTGCCGTTACGCGCGGACCGGGACTCATCGGTGCGCTCTTGGTCGGCGTTGCCGCGGCCAAAGCCATGGGACTGGCGCTCGACATCCCCGTGATCGGCGTCAATCACATGCTCGGGCATATCCTCGCGAACGATCTCTCCCATCCGGGGCTCAAACCGCACTATATCGCACTCGTGGTCTCGGGCGGACACACGTATTTAATCGAAGTGGACTCGGACGAGGACATCCACGTGATCGGCACGACGCGCGACGATGCGGCGGGGGAATGTTTTGACAAAGTCGCGCGGAAGATGGGCTTGCCGTATCCCGGAGGCCCCGAGATCGACCGTCTTGCCGCGAAAGGAAACCCGACAGCATACGATTTTCCGCGGGCGATGATCCGCGAACCGCATTATGATTTTTCATTCTCGGGACTCAAGACGGCGGTACTAACGACGATTCAAAACGCGAAAGGGAAGGGCGAGGAGATCGTCATGGAAGACCTGGCCGCGTCGTTTTGCGAATCGGTGGTCGACGTGCTCCTCACGAAAGCCTTTCGTCTCATGGACGAGAAGGGACTCCCGACGCTCGTGCTCTCGGGCGGCGTGAGCGCCAATGAACGACTGCGCGCGGAAGCTTGCCGTCGTGCGAAGGCAAAAGGCTACCGCGTCTATTATCCGGACAAGAAACTTTCGACGGACAATGCCGCGATGATCGCCGCCGCAGGGGCAAAACTCTATCTCTCCGGCGTACGGACGCCCGATTTCGGCGCGTGCGCGAATCTGCCACTGGAGGAGGAGCGATGAAGAAGAAAATCACCGTACTCATCGTCGCCGTGGCGTTTGCCCTCCTCTTTCGCTCGATCGCGGGCAATATGGACGAGGCAAAATTTGATCGCATCCGCAAAAGTGCGGGGGACATCGATCTCGTGCAGATTGACGACGGCGAAAGCGTGCGCGAATATACGGCGCCGTCGGATGTGAGCGCCTTGGTGCAGCGATATTTTTACGGGCGCGAGGAAAAACCTTCGGGCAGTCTCACTGAGACCGGGACGATCTCGTTCTACATGGGCGCCCATCTCGTGACGAAAGGAAAACTCTATGAGGACGAGGAGCACAAGCCTTTTGTGCGGCTCGAACGCATCCTCATGGCGGTGCCGGACGAGGAGGGACACTGATGCGCCTCGACAGAAAAACCTGGATCTACATCGTCGTCGTGGTCGTGCTGGCAGGTTTTGCCTATGTGCGGGAATATCGGCCGATTGCACCGCCCGTGCAGGGGCTCGTGTCTGAGAATTTCTCCGAAGAGACGGGCTCCATCATGGTCTATCTCGTAGGCGAAGTGAAAAATCCCGGCGTCATCGAACTCTCCTCGGGTGCAAGACTCTACGAGGCGGTCGAAAAAGCGGGCGGACTCACGGACCGGGCGGACGAAACGCGGATCAATCTCTCCCAAAAGCTCAAGGACGAGGATAAAATCCTCATCCCTGCGATTCGAGACGGCATCGAGAACGCCGAAGAAGAGGACCGACTCGTCGACATCAACACCGCTTCTCTCGAAAAACTCAAGACGCTCCCCGGCATCGGCGACGTGACCGCACAGAAGATCATCGATCAACGGGAGAAAGAAGCTTTTTCGAGTATTGAAGACATCATGAAAGTGCCCGGCATCGGCAAGAAGACCTTTGAGACGATACGAGATCTCATCGTGGTGTCCACGCACGGTTCCTAGGAGGTATCTATGAAACGATTACTCATCGTCCATCCCGAAAAAGACGCGGCAGAGACGCTCGGCTATGCCTTTGAGACGGACGGATATGCGCTTCTCTATGCGCACACGATTGCGGAAGCGGTCGCCGTCGTGGAGGCGGAACCGCCGCAGATGCTCCTAATCGAGATGGCTTTTGCCGACGGGACGGGACTCGATCTCGTCAAACGCGTCAAAGAACTCACGGACGCGCCCATCGTCGTCGTGTCCAAAGTCGGCGAGGATCTCAAGAAAGTCCTCGCATTCGAGTACGGCGTCGACGACTATGTCGTGGAGCCCTACAATATTCTCGAACTCAAGGCGCGGATGCGCGCGATCTTCAGACGCACGAAGAGCGTCGTAACCGATATGCATCGCGAAGAATACGGTGATTTTGTCGTGAATCTCGCAAAACGCAAGATCTATCTCGGCGAGGAAGATCTGAATTTGACCGCGCGTGAATTCGATATTTTCTTTACGCTTCTTACAAGCGAACGCGTCGTCTTTTCGCGCGAAGAACTGCGCGACGAGATCACCGAAGATCCGGCGGGAGACCTCAGAGTCTTCGACGTCCACATCAAGAGACTGCGCAAAAAACTCGCCAAAGTATCCGAAGCGACGTATATCCAGACCAAATGGGGCGAAGGCTACTATTACCAAAAAATCTAAGGGCGCAATGCCCTTTTTTGGTGAACGGATTTGGATTTCCGGGTGTGCTTGGCTATAATAGGGGAATGAAGGAACCCGTTTGGCGGAATCAAAAACGCCTCGGGCGTATGGGAATCAAAGCGCGGAACCCGGCGCGCGATAAGGAGGCAAAGTATGCAGATTATGACCGTGTCGAATGAGGAATTCAACGCGTTTATCAAAAATCACCCCAACGGAGATATGAGCGAGCTTACCTATTGGGGAGAGCTCAAGGATATCAACGGCTGGGATTGGGAAAAAGTCGCCGTGGGCGACGGAGAAAAAATCACGGGCGCGACGCTCTTACTTTTCAAGAAAATTCCGTATCTGTCGGCGAGTTTTTGCTATTCGCCGCGCGGCTTGGTCGTCGATTGGGACGACGAGGAAACGGTGCGAATGCTCACCGAAGAGGCAGTACGGATCGCGAAGGAACGCAAGGCAATCATGGTGCGCATCGACCCCGATGTGGACGAACGCGAGGAGGGCATCATCGAGAAGATCTCCTCGTACGGGTTCAAACACAAGGGCAGCGAACTCGGCCTCTACACGTACACGCAACCGCGTTTTCACATGGTGACGGATCTCTCCGGCACGATGGAGGAAGTGAAGAAGAGTTTCTCGAGCCGTACACGCACCGATGTCAATCGCTCGCTGGACAACGGACTCATTTTTGAGGAAGGCGATCGCAAAGATCTTGCGATTTTCCACGAAATCATGAAGGAAACCGGCGCGCGGGACGATTTTTCCATCCGCGGCATTTCGTATTTTGAACGCATGTACGACACCTTTTCGCCGACGAACGATCTCAAAGTTTTCCTCGTAAGACTCATGCCCTCGCTGGCCAAAGCGAGCCTCGAGCGTCAACTTGAGACGCGCGAAGCGGAGATCGAAAGACTCGAAGCGAGAGAGCGCGACGACAAGATCGAAAAACAACTCGAGAACGCCAATCGCTCCGCCGAGAGACTCAGATCCCGCATCGAGGACATGGAGAAACTCCACGAAACACATCCCGAGGGAAAGATCCTGTCGGGTGCGATCTTCACGCAGTGCGGGCAAAAGGCGTACTATCTCTACGGCGCAAGTTCCAATGCCTATCGCGAATACATGCCCAATTATTTCATGCAGTACAAGATGATGGAATATGCGAAATCCGTCGGCTGCACGCGCTACGACTTCGGCGGCATCAGCGGCAAAGAGGGCATGCCCGATGACGAAGCGCCGGGACTCTACGAATTTAAGAAACGTTGGGGCTCAGTGAAACGCGGACGCGCCGGTGAATTCGACTATGTTCTGAAGCCCGTCCTCTATCGCTTGATGGAATGGGCGATCGCAACGCGCAAGAAACGGCACGCGGCCATCGCATGAGAGACGGCGAAATTTTCATCGTCGTCCTTCTCGCCGTGATTCTCTTTCTCTCAGGGAAGACTTTTCCTGGGAAAGACACGGTGCTCGGATCGATGTTTCTCCTCGCGGCTTTCTTTGAAGGCATCGGTGTGCGGAGGAAAGAGAAACGGGCAAGTGCCCTTTTCGCGGTCTTTTTTCTCACGGCGGCGGTGATCTTTTTCGTGCGGGCCTTTTAAGGCGCTCGCAAACCAACAAAGGAGACTTGAGATGCATATTTTTGAAGAATATATCGGTAAACGCGTGAGCATCACCATGCGCTCGATTCCGGGAGAGATGGAACACATGACGCTCCTTGCGGTCGACGATGCGTGGATGAAGCTCCTAAACCAACAGGGCGTGTGGATCGTGCGCTTGGACGATATCATCGCCATGAATATCGAAATGTGAGGTGTGTTATGGATTTGATCGTTGTCGATGCACAGAATGATTTCATCTCCGGGAGTCTCGCCTGCAAGGAGGCGGACGCGGCAATGGAGGCCATTTTACAACTCATCCGGTCCGGCGAAGTCGATCACGTGTATTACACCGCAGATCACCACAGCCCCGCGAACGGATCGTTTCAGGAAAATGGCGGTATCTGGCCCGTGCACTGCGTTGCGGGGACGCACGGCGCCGCACTCTGGGAAGGCTTCTCGGAGGCGGGTGCGTTTGCGCCGAAACCCGAGACGACCTTTCTCAAAGGCTTACGTGATGATGTCGAAGAATATTCGGCCGCGGCGGGCAAAAACGACGCCGGAAAAACGCTCACGGAAGTCGCGGGGGATGAGGTGATCGTCGCGGGACTCGCAAGCGAATACTGCGTGCGCGAGACCACGCTCGATCTTATGCGCGCGGGGAAACGAGTGACATTCTATCTACCCGGCGTGGGCTATGTCGACCGGGATGATCACGAGAAGAACATTGCCGATCTGCGGGCCAAAGGCATCGAGATCCTCGAAGCCTAATCCATTCCGGCGAAAGGCCGGCGCAATTTGCAATCGAAAAAAAGAGCAAGAAAAAACACCCTCGACGGATGGCCGGGGGTGTTTCTTTTTGCTTTTTTACTGTGTCTCGAGCACGGTGAGATCCAAGAGCGGCGCGGGCGCGTAGCGCGTCACGGTGTGTCCGAGCACATAGGGATGCACGAGAACGGAGCGCGCGGTGTACGCGATCGGGATCACGTCCATCTCCGCCATCATCGTCTCTTCGACGGCGTGTTCGTCCTGAGCGGAATGTTTTGCAAAGAGCGTGGGGAGAAGTTCCGCTTTGAGATCGCCGGAGAGGAAACCTGCGAGCCATAGGGGTACGCTCGGACTTCTCAGTGCGCGGCTCTCATAAGCGAGTTCGTAATCTTCAGCCGCCAAGCGAAAGGCGTAGGTGTCGGCGTCTTCGACTTCGATCACGAGATGAATGTCGAAGATTTCTTCCCACATGGACGCGAGCGAGTTGGCCACATCGCGCGCGACGGGTTCGTCGGGCACGAGAAAACGCCAATTGAGGGCGTTCTTGTCAATGGCCAATTCGGTGAGGGTGCGATTCATGAGTTCGGCGCCTTCTTCCGCGTTTTCAGGTGCGTCCCAGAGATAGTCGCCCGTCTCACGAAATTCGCCCCCCTCGGCGTCTTTCATGCCGGGAAGCACAAGGGCCGTCGCGGGCCGGGCGATGCCGTAGATCTCGGCCAGCCCTTTGCGATGAATCGAATGGGCAAGTGCCCGTCGCACGCCGATGGAAACGAGCGCCTCATCGGACGCGTGGACACGGACAAAGGTGAGCGCCGTGTCGTCGAGCACGGAGAGATTGGGATTTTTCTTGTCCATTTCCTCGGCGATGCGTTCCCTCGAGGGGATCATCCAATCGACGTCCTTGGCCGCGAAAGCCTCCTCGGTCTCCGCTTCGGACGGCATCACCTCCAATTGCAAGACGAGATTGTCAATGAGGACGACATGCATCTCCGTGCACTCCAGGACTTCGGCGCGTTCCGCCTGTCGCCCCGGACGGAGTTCTCCGTCGTAGCCTTTTTCCACGGCAACGAAGAAGGGGTTGAGGAGGACTTCGGGGCCGAATCCGGGGAGGACGGAGAAGACGAGTTCGTCCCCCTCGACGCGAATCGGAAAATCGTCCGATGTGCGATCGAGGAAGAGGAGTGCGTCTTTCATCTCGCCGGAATCGATGCGGCGAAAGGCCTCGAGATAATTCGTCGCGTCGAGTACCGAGCCGTCATAAAAATACCTCGGAGCGACACGTACGCGAAACGTACCGTCTTCAACGCGCACACGGGAAAGCGCCTCCTCGTCCGGAATGAGCGGGCGATAGAGCGCGTGGAGCAGGAGAAGATCCTCGTCGTCCATCGCATGGGCGAGGTCGATCGTCGGCATATGCGAAACGCGCACGCCGAGCGTGGGGATCCGAAGGGTTTCCTCGGCCGTGGTCGCCGTGGGAGCCGGCTCTCCCTCCTCCGCGGTGGCGGGGAGTTTTGCCTGACATGAGGCAAAAAGAAATAAGATCATGAGGATCGTAAAGATCCTTTTTTGATAGCGCATAGAGCCTCCTTTGTTCACGAAAAGCATTTTTTCGGTGAAAGAATTGCTATTTACACGCACTTATCATACAAAAGTGGGACGGGATTGTAAAGAAGGGCGCAGATTTTGCGCTTTCGGGTTCCACTTTCTTCCGTTTGACCGCGCTCGGGCGGAAATGGTAGGATACGACAGAGGTGATTTTTTGAAACGCTTAAGCATCTTTCTTTGTCTCCTGCTTGCGGCATGCTCCGCGCCGACGAACACGGAGGAGACCAAGTTCGAAAAAATAGAAGATATCAGTTACGATACATTTGACACGGTGACAAAATTTGCCTATTACGACGATGTGGGAAACGGCAAGGAGGTTGTAGAGCTTCTCCACGAGCGCATGCTCTATTATCACAAGCTCTTCGACATTTACAACGCGTATGACGGCCTCAACAACGCCTATACGGTGAATGCCTCGCCGGGAGAGCCGGTTGTAGTCGACGAATCCATGATCGAACTGATCGAACTCGCGAAGACGCTCTACGCGGACACGGGTGAGAAGGCGAATATCGCGATGGGGAGTATGCTTGCACTTTGGCACGATGCGCGCGAGACGAAAGTCGACGGCCATTACGTTTTGCCGAAGCCGGAGGCGCTCCTGGAATCGAAGAAACACATGGATCTTTCCAAAGTCGTCGTCGATCGGGAGAAGCGAACCGTCACGATCACGGATCCCGAGGTGAAACTCGATCTCGGTGCGATTGCCAAAGGCTACGCGGTGGAACGCACGGCCGAGGCGCTCGAAGAAGCGGGCGCGAAGAATTTTATTCTCTCGGCGGGCGGCGATGTGCGGACGGCGGGAAATCCTCCCGGACGAACGGATTGGAAAGTCGGCATCCAAAACCCGGAGCATCCGCTCGATCAGTCGTCGCTCCTCCACATTCTTACCGTCGGTGCCCCCGTGAGCGTCGTCACGAGCGGAGATTATCAAAGGTATTTTGAGGAAAACGGCGTGCGTTATCATCACATCATCGATCCCGATACGATGGAGCCGTCGAGACGTTTCTCCTCGGTCACGATCGTGCATCCCGATTCTGCGTATGGAGATTTTCTCTCTACGGCGCTCTTCCTCGTGTCGATCGAGGAGGGTGAAAAAATCGCCGATCGCTACGATGCCGCCGTGCTCTGGATCACACCCGACGGCAAAGAGACGATGAACGATCGCATGAAAGCGCTCATCAGCGATACCGAATAACAAAAAACCCCGCATCCCATCCGGAACGCGGGGCTTTTTTGATTCTAGAGTTTGAAGGTGCCGAGAATACCGCGGATAATCTGACGGCCGATCTCGCGGCCGATCTGATTGGTGGCGCTGTTTTTCACGCGCCCGACGAAACTGCGGTTAAACGCGGCGTCTTTTTCACGTCTTGCACGCGCTTCTTCTCTTCTTGCACGCTCCTCTTCTTTCATGCGCTTCGCTTCTTCTTCCGCGTCGCGACGTTTTTCCACCTCTTCCGTGAGCATTTCGTAAGCGCTTACGGGATCGTAGGCGTCGACGTATTTTTCATAGAGCGGGGAATCGGAGATGAGTTTCTCGAGATGCATGGGGTCGATCGTGCCGATCTTCGAGCGCGGGGGACGGACGAATACGCGCACGACTTCGGTCGGCGCACCGTCCGCGTCGAGCGTCGAGACGAGCGCTTCACCGACGGCGAGATCCTGGATCACGCGGGCGACGTCCATGTCCTTGGGCGCGCGGAAACTGTCCGCGGCGGCCCTCACTTTTTTCTCCTCACGCGGCGTGTAGACGCGCAGAGCGTGTTGGATCTTGTTGCCGAGCTGCGCGAGCACTTCATCCGGAATGTCCGCGGGGTTTTGCGTCGCGAAGAAAACGCCGACGCCTTTCGAGCGGATGAGTCGCACGGTCAAGAGGAGTTTTTCGAGGAGGGGCTTCGGAGCGCCGTCGAAGATGAGATGCGCCTCGTCGAAGAAGAAGACGAGTTTCGGCTTCTCCACGTCGCCAATCTCGGGGAGCGCGTCGTAGAGCTTGGAGAGCAATGCGAGTAGGAACGTCGCATAGAGACGCGGTTTTTGGAAGAGTTTCGTGGCATTGAGGATATTGATCATGCCCATGCCGTTCTCAACTGTCAGAAAATCACGCACGTCAATCGCGGGTTCTCCGAAGAAAATATCCGCGCCTTCGCGCTCGAGGACGACGAGTCTGCGGATGATCGCGCCGACCGAAGCCGAAGAAATATTGCCGTAGTCGCGCTTGTAGAGCGCCGCATTGTCGGAAATCTCCGTGAGCATCGCCTTGAGATCCTTGGTGTCGATGAGGAGCAAACCTTCTTTGTCCGCGACATCGAATGCGATATTGAGGACACCCTCCTGGACTTCATTGAGCTCGAGGAGTCTGGAGAGTAGGAGCGGTCCCATCTCGGAAACGCCCGCGCGGATCGGAATGCCGTCGTGACCGAAGACGTCGAAGAGCGTCACCGGGAAGGCGGCAAACTCTTCGTCAAGCCCCATGGCGTCGAGTCTCTTCTCCACTTCGGGCGACGCCTCGCCCTTTTCCGAGAGACTTGCAAGATCGCCCTTGACATCTGCGACAAAGACCGGCACACCGCGGCGAGACAGCTCCTCCGCGAGGACTTTCACCGTGACGGTTTTGCCCGTGCCCGTCGCCCCCGTTATGAGGCCGTGTCGATTCATTTTGGAAAGCGAAAAATAGGCTTTTTCCGTCCCTTCGCCGAGAAAAATTTGATCCATATGAAAACCTCCTTGGAACTTCTACCCAAAGTATAGCATAGAGAATGAAATTTCGGGCAAAAGAACGGCTTTTTCATTTGACACAGGGCGCGAATCTGTGGTATATTTCAATAGGCTTATAGATGGAGCGAGGGCTCCTTTTTTTAAGCGAAAACGCGTGATGACGCAAAATTTTCCGGAGAACGGGAGGTGTACGCATGAGAGAACGGATTGTGCTGGCTTGCACGGAATGTAAAAACAGAAACTATACATCCACCAAGGAAAAGAAGAACACGCCGAACCGCGTGGAACTGATGAAGTATTGCAAATTCTGCAAGAAACACACAGCGCACAAAGAAACTCGATAGAAAGGAAGTAGTTCATGGCTCAGAAACAGGACAAACTAGCCAAGAAGGCTCGACGCACCAGTTTCTTTCGCGGCGTGAAATCCGAGTACAAGAAGATCATTTGGCCGGACGCAAAGACGCTTTTAAACTATTCGGCGGTCGTTATCGTCGTCAGTTTGATCGTGGCGCTTTTCGTCGTGGGACTCGACAAAGTATTCCACTCACTGGTCAGCCTTCTCGTACGATAGGAAGGAGGGAAGCCTCGGCGCTTCATATTCTCTATGTTTGAAGATTTCACCGACAAGAAAGAAAAATGGCAGGAAAGAGCCCAAGAGGGCAAGTGGTACGTCGTACACACTTACTCGGGGCATGAGAACAAAGTCAAAGTCAACATCGAAAAAATGGTCGAAAATCGCGACTACATCGACGATATTTTTGAAGTCATGGTACCGATGGAAACCTATGTCGACGCGAATAATGTCGTCAAGGAGAGAAAACTCTTCCCGGGCTATGTCTTTATCAAAATGGTCGTCAACGACGTCACCTGGTTTCTCGTCCGCAATACCCGCGGCGTCACCGGCTTCGTCGGACCTGGCACCAAACCTGTGCCGCTCAAAGATCGCGAAATGCTCAAGTTCGGCATCAGAAAACCGCGCACGGAAAAACTCGTGGTCAATGTCGGCGACAAGGTACGCGTATTAAGCGGACCGTTCCGCGATTTCACAGGCACTGTCAACAGCGTCACTCACGAAAAAAATAAACTCAACGCATATTTGTCCATCTTCGGCAGGGATACCCTCGTTGAGCTGGACTTCGACGATATAGAGATTTTTTAATCGTTTTCGTGGGAGGGGCGAACCCGTACGCACCACAAAAGGAGGATTTTAGAAATGGCTAAAAAAGTACAAGCGATTATCAAACTACAGATTCCGGCAGGCAAAGCAACTCCGGCTCCCCCTGTAGGAACTGCACTTGGCCCGCATGGCGTCAACATCATGCAATTCACCAAGGACTTCAACGCAAGAACCCAAGATCAACTGGGCCTTATCATCCCGGTCGTCATGACCGTTTACCAGGACAGAAGTTTTACCTTCATCACGAAGACTCCGCCCGCATCCGTCTTAATCAAAAAGGCGATCGGCCTCGACAAAGCTTCCGGCGAACCCAATAAGAACAAGGTCGGCAAGATCAAAAAAGCGCAGATCGAGGAAATCGCTAAGACGAAGATGGAAGACTTAAACGCCGCATCGCTCGAAAGCGCAATGAGCATGATTGCAGGCACCGCACGTTCGATGGGCGTTGAAGTCATCGATTAGTGGGAGAGACATTTCGATTGGACCACAAGGAGGAGAAGAATGAAAAAAGGTAAGAGATATGTAGAAGCGGCGAAAAAAGTCGACCGCACACAACTGTATGAATCCAGAGAAGCCATCGCACTCGCTGTCGAAAACGCCAAGGCAAAATTCGACGAATCGATGGAACTTCACGCACGCCTCGGCGTTGACCCGCGTCAAGCGGACCAACAGGTACGCGGCACCGTCGTCCTTCCGCACGGCACGGGCAAGAAGCTTGTCGTAGCCGTCTTTGCAAAAGGCGACAAGGCGAAGGAAGCCGAAGAAGCCGGCGCAGATTTTGTCGGCGCGGAAGACCTCGCAGAACGCGTACAGAAGGAAGGCTGGCTCGGATTTGACGTCGCCGTTGCAACCCCGGATATGATGGGCGTTGTCGGACGTATCGCAAGAATCTTGGGACCCAAAGGCCTCATGCCGAACCCCAAGAGCGGCACCGTCACCATGGACGTCGCAAGCGCAATCAAAGAGATCAAAGCCGGTAAAGTAGAATACCGCGTCGATAAAGCGGGCATCGTACACGTTCCCTTCGGCAAAGCAAGCTTCGGCGAAGAGAAACTCCGCGAGAACCTCGCGACCCTCATGCAGGCGATCGTAGCGGCAAAACCCGCCGCATCCAAGGGGAGATACTTAAAGAGCGTGACCATCACCTCGACGATGGGCCCCGGCATCCGCCTCAACTCGCAGAAGATCTTCGAGAGCCTAACCGATAAGAAAGAAGAAGAATAGTTGACACCGCGGGAGAATTTTGCTATACTCCCCGTTGTAATCTGGCTACCGTAGAGGGCAGGAGCGTACGCGCTTAAAATTCCTGCAGAGGTGGAAGTAAGATCTTTACAAGGTCGCTCCATCTTGGTGCGACCTTTTTTATCGCTCACACGACAGTAGCCGAAAAAGAGGAGGTGAAATGTCGGTGAAAGAAAACGTACTTTTGCAAAAACAAGCAGTCGTCAAGGAAATTGAAGACAAGATTGATGCGTCGGACTCGATCGTCCTGATGGAATACAAGGGACTCACCGTTGCCGATGCGACCGAACTTCGCAGTAAATTCCGTGAAGCCGGAGTCGATTACAAAGTCTACAAGAACACCATGATGCGCTTCGCCTTTGAAAACAAGGGCTATGACGCACTCAAGGATCTTCTCCAAGGCCCCAATGCCGTTGCATTCTCGCCCGCTGGAGACCCCGTAAGCGCAGCCAAAGTTGCGAATACCTTTGCGAAAGACAACGAAGCGATCGTCATCAAAGCCGGTGTTGTAAACGGCCAAGTGATCGACGTCGCGGAGGTGAAACGTCTTGCAGAACTTCCTTCTCAGGAAACGCTCTTGGCAATGCTCCTAAGCGCAATGCAAGGACCGGTAAGAGGCCTTGCCGTATCGCTCAATGAGACCGTATCCGGACTCGCAAGAGCATTAAATCAAGTTGCACAACAAAAAGAAGCCTAAGGCACAAGAAAAAAGCCCCTTGAGGGCAAAAAAAATATTTGGAGGTTTATCATGTCTGAAAAAGTTACTCAACTCTTAGAAGAAATCAAAGCAATGAGCGTCCTCGAGCTTTCCGAGCTCGTCAAAGCAATCGAAGAAGAATTTGGCGTTAGCGCAGCAGCACCCGTAGCAGTTGCAGCAGCACCGGCAGCAGGCGGCGCAGCACCCGCAGGCGAAGCTGAACAAACCGAATTCGACGTCATCCTCACTGACGGCGGCGCTTCGAAGATCAAAGTCATCAAGACCGTCAAAGAAGAACTCGGTCTCGGCCTCAAAGAAGCAAAAGAACTCGTTGACGGCGCACCGAAGCCCCTCAAAGAGAAAGTTTCCATGGCTGACGCAGAAGCTCTCAAAGCAAAGATCGAAGAAGTCGGCGGCGTTGTCGAAATCAAGTAAGTTTACGACCGAACGAAAACTCCTCGGAAATTCCGGGGAGCTTTTTTGTGCCGATTTCCATGGAGGGAGGGAAAAATGGAAGCGCAAGTTCCCGAAAAGTCAAGGATTTCACCTTGACTTTCTTTTTTTTCTTTGCTACAATAATTGTCTATTGTAAGCATACACTGGAAAAGTATGCAAAATTGAACTTCAAATCGCTAGAAAAGCTTCATATTTGGCGGTTGGGGCTACACTGAACTTCGAGCTTGGGAAAGGAGAATGTGGATGCTGCACAAGGAACTTTATGGTCGCCGTGAGAGGATGTGCTATGCGAGCAATCCGGTGGTCTTGGATCTTCCGAATCTCATCGCGGTACAGACGGAGTCGTTTGACTGGTTTTTGCGCGAGGGAATCAGAGAGGTCTTTGAGGACATCAGTCCGATCGTAGACTACGGTGATTCTTTGGTGCTTGAATTCCTCGATTATCACATGGAGGAAAAGAAGAAATACACCGAGGAGGAGGCCAAGGATCAAGATACGACCTATTCCGCCCCGATGAAAGTGCGCGTTCGTCTGATCAACAAGGAAACGGAAGAGATGAAAGAGCAGGAAGTTTTTATGGGAGACTTCCCTCTCATGACGGACAAGGGGACGTTCATCATCAACGGTGCCGAGCGCGTCATCGTCAACCAACTCGTCCGTTCTCCCGGAGTTTATTATGCGATGGAGATCGACAAGACGGGGAAACCCATCATTTCTTCGACGGTCATCCCCAATCGCGGCGCATGGATTGAATATGATTCCGATTCCAACGGCGTGGTTTCCGTACGCATCGACCGTACGAGGAAACTCCCGGCAACGACGCTCATTCGTGCGCTGGTTTTTGAAGATGACGAGAAGATCCTGGAAGTTCTAGGGGATACGCCGGAACTCCGTGCTACGCTCGAAAAAGAAGTGTCCCGCACGCAGGAAGAAGCGCTCATCGAGATCTACAAGAAACTAAAGCCGGGCGATCCCGCTTCGCTCGAGAGTGCGGTGCCGCTCATCCAAAACCTTTTATTTGATGATACGCGTTACGACCTCGCGAAGGTCGGACGTTTTAAGTACAACAAAAAACTTTCGATCGCAAGTCGCATCACCGACCACATTGCAGCAGAAGATGTGGAGGACGCTGAGACGGGCGAATTTTTCGTGTCCGAAGGCGATGTCATTGACCGTGAGACGGCGGTGGCCATCGAAAATGCGGGCATCAATCTCGTGAAAGTCCGTGTGGACGATCAAATTGTCCATGTCGTGGGCAATCATTTTGTCGATCGCAATGCATTCGGCATTGATTTTGATTGGGCAAAACATCATTTCAGCGAAAAGATCTATTATCCGGTCGTGCACGAGATTCTCGAAGCGTTTGAGGACGAAGAAGAGCGTAATCGCGAGCTCATCCGTCGCATCAAGGAGATCAGTCCCAAGCACATCACACATGCCGATATCCTTGCGACTTTGAGCTATGAACTCGGTCTTTTCTACGGCATCGGGAAGACGGACGACATCGATCACCTGGGCAATCGCCGCGTGCGCGCCGTGGGAGAACTCTTGCAAAACCAATTCCGCATCGGTCTATCGCGTATGGAGCGCGTCGTTCGCGAGCGCATGAGCACACAGGATCCGGATATGGCAACGCCGCAGGGGCTTATCAATATCCGTCCCGTCGTGGCGGCGATGAAAGAATTCTTCGGTTCGTCCCAGCTTTCGCAATTTATGGATCAGACGAACCCGCTCTCGGAGCTCACGCACAAACGCCGTATGTCGGCACTCGGGCCGGGCGGCCTTTCGCGTGATCGCGCAGGCTATGAAGTGCGCGACGTGCATCACACGCACTACGGTCGTATATGTCCGATCGAGACGCCTGAGGGACCGAATATCGGCCTTATTACCTCGATGACGACGTATGCGAGAACGAATGAATACGGATTTATCGAAGTTCCGTATCGCAAAGTGGATCCCAAGACCCATCGCGTTACGGACGAGATCGTCTATTTGACGGCGGATGTCGAGGACGAATTCGTCGTCGCACAGGCGAATGAGCCGCTCGACGAAGAGGGCCATTTTGTCAATGCGCGTGTGTCGGGTCGCGGCGAAAACGGCGAGAACGACATCTATCCGCGCGAGATGGTCGATTTTATGGACGTCAGTCCGCAGCAGATCGTTGCGGTCGGTACGGCGATGATTCCGTTCCTCGAGAACGATGACGCGACGCGTGCCCTCATGGGTTCCAACATGCAGCGTCAGGCGGTTCCCCTCATCAAGAGCGAAGCGCCGATCATCGGCACCGGCATCGAATACCGTGCGGCAAAAGACTCCGGTGTCGTCGTCGTCGCCAAGGCGGACGGCGTGGTCAAACGCAGTTCGTCGTATGAGATTGTCATCGAGCGCGAAGACGGCAAAGAGGACCGCTACAAACTCCTGAAGTTCAAGCGTTCCAACCAGGGCACGACCATCAACCAGCGCCCGATCGTGCGCGAAGGAGAAACGGTGAAGAAAGGCGATGTCATTGCGGACGGCCCTTCGACCGACAACGGTGAGATCGCACTCGGCAAGAACATTCTCGTCGCGTTCATGAACTGGGAAGGTTACAACTATGAGGACGCCATCCTCATCAGCGAAAAAATCGTCATGGAGGACGTACTGACCTCCATTCACATTGTCGAACACGAGAGCGAAGCGCGTGACACCAAGCTCGGACCCGAGGAGATCACGGCGGACATTCCCAATGTCAGCGAGGAACAACGACGCGATCTCGACGAAGACGGCATCATCCGCGTCGGCGCCGAAGTGCGTGCGGGCGATATTCTCGTGGGTAAAGTTACGCCGAAGGGCGAGACGGAGCTTTCGAGTGAAGAAAGACTCCTACGCGCGATCTTCGGAGAAAAAGCACGCGAAGTCCGCGACACTTCTCTACGCGTACCGCATGGGGAAGAGGGCATCGTCGTCGACGTCAAGAAATATTCTCGTCGCGCGGGCAATGAACTTTCGCCCGGCGTCAACGAAGTCGTCCGCGTCTACATCGCGGCCAAACGCAAAATCTCCGTCGGCGACAAACTCTGCGGCCGTCACGGCAACAAGGGCGTCATTTCGCGCGTCCTTCCGGAAGAGGATATGCCGTTCCTTCCGGACGGCACGCCGATCCAGATCGTCTTAAACCCCTTGGGCGTTCCGTCCCGTATGAACCTCGGTCAGGTACTCGAGGTGCACTTGGGACTCGCGGCGAAGAAACTCGGCTGGCACGTCGCCACCCCGGTCTTCGACGGCGCAAGCGATATGGAAATCATCGAGGCGCTCGAAGAAGCGGGCTATCCGAGAAGCGGTAAACTCGCTCTGCGCGACGGACGTACGGGAGAATTTTTCGACAATCCCGTCACCGTTGGTTATATGTATATGTTAAAACTGCACCACATGGTCGACGAAAAGATCCACGCACGTTCGATCGGCCCGTACTCGCTCGTCACGCAACAGCCGCTCGGCGGCAAAGCGCAATTCGGCGGACAGCGTTTCGGCGAGATGGAGGTCTGGGCACTTGAGGCATACGGCGCAAGCTATACGCTTCAGGAGATGCTCACGGTCAAATCCGACGACATCGTCGGACGTGTGAAGACGTTCGAATCCATCGTCAAGGGCGAGAACATTCCGGAACCGGGCATCCCCGAGTCCTTCAAAGTTCTCATCAAGGAGCTTCAATCGCTCGCACTCGACGTCAAAGTGCTCTCCGAGGACGATGAAGAAATCGAGCTCAAGGAGACCGATGACTTTATGGATTATGAGACGGTGAATTACATCGGGCCCGATACTGAGGTCGTGAACGATGTCGAGGAGACCGAGGACAGCGGCTTTTCCATCGTAGAAGATGAAGAGGACCTGTAGAGGAAGGAGGATTTCATTGTTTGAACTCAAGACGTTTGAATCCATGAGAATCGGACTGGCAAGCCCGGAGAAGATTCGTGAATGGTCGAAGGGCGAAGTCAAAAAGCCCGAGACGATCAACTACAGGACACTCAAACCGGAGAAGGAAGGGCTTTTCTGCGAGAAGATCTTCGGACCGTCCAAGGACTGGGAATGCGCCTGCGGAAAATATAAGAAAATCCGCTATCGGGGCGTCGTCTGCGAAAAATGCGGCGTCGAAGTCACGAAGGCCAAAGTGCGCCGTGAGCGCATGGGCCATATCGAACTCGCCGCTCCGGTCTCGCATATCTGGTATTTCAAAGGCATCCCGACGCGCATGGGACTCGTGCTCGACATGAGTCAACGCGCGCTCGAGAAAGTGCTTTATTTTGCCAATTACATTGTTATCGATCCCAAGGATACGGATTTACAGAAAAAACAACTCCTCACGGAATACGAATATGCTGAAGCCGTCGACGAGTACGGCGAAGACGCGTTTCGCGCCGGCATGGGTGCGGAGAGCATCAAGGAACTCCTCCGAGAAATTGACCTCGACAAAGAATCCGAGGAATTAAAGGCTGAGCTCGAGGGTGCGAGCGGACAGAAAAAAGTTCGCATCACGAGACGTCTCGAAGTCATCGAAGCGTTCCGCGCATCGGGTAATCGTCCCGAATGGATGATCCTCGACGTCATTCCGGTCATTCCGCCCGATCTGCGCCCGATGGTTCAACTCGAGGGCGGCAGATTTGCGACGAGCGATCTCAACGATCTCTATCGTCGTGTCATCAACCGCAACAACCGTCTTTTGAGACTCCTCGATATCGGAGCGCCGGACATCATCGTGCGCAACGAAAAACGTATGCTTCAAGAGGCCGTCGATGCACTCATTGACAACGGCAGACGCGGCAAGGCGGTCACGGGTCCCGGCAATCGTTCATTGAAATCCCTCTCGGATCTCCTAAAGGGCAAGACCGGTCGTTTCCGTCAGAACCTGCTCGGCAAACGTGTCGACTACTCCGGACGTTCGGTCATCGTCGTCGGACCGGAGCTCAAATTCTATCAATGCGGTCTGCCGAAACAAATGGCGCTCGAACTCTTTAAGCCTTTTGTCATGAAACAACTCGTTGCGGATGAAAAAGCACATAATATCCGCAACGCCAAGAAGATGGTGGAACGCGCAACGCCCGAAGTCTGGGACGTCCTCGACAAAGTCATCCAGGACCATCCGGTTCTTCTAAACCGTGCACCGACGCTGCACCGTCTCGGCATTCAGGCCTTTGAGCCGATTCTTGTCGAAGGCAAAGCGATCAAACTCCATCCGCTCGTATGTACTCCGTACAACGCGGACTTCGACGGCGACCAGATGGCCGTTCACCTGCCGCTTTCCGCAGAGGCACAGGCGGAGGCGCGCCTCCTCATGCTCTCGACCAATAATATTCTCGCGCCGAAAGACGGTCGTCCGATCACGACGCCGACGCAGGATATGGTTCTGGGCTCGTACTATCTCACGAGTGAAGACGAGGGCGAGACCGAAGTCAAACACATCTTCAAAGATTATATGGAGATGATGAAGGCGTATTTCAACAAAGACGTCACGCTCCATACGCGCGTCAAAGTACGCGTACGCCGCGGCGAAAACGATCGCGGCCAACTCGTCGAATCCACCGTCGGACGCTTTATTTTCAACGAGCAGATTCCGCAGGATCTCGGCTATGTCGATCGCAGAACGGATGCGTATTCGCTCGAGATCGATCGCGTGGTCGACAAGAAAGCGCTCGGAGACATCATCGATCGTTGTTTCCGCAAACACGGCAATATCTCCACCGCCAAGATGCTCGACTACATCAAGTCGCTCGGTTACAAATATTCGACCATCGGTGCGTTTACGATTTCGATGGACGACATCCACGTTCCTTCTAGAAAGGCGGAGATTCTCGCCGAAGCAGAGAAACAAGTCAACGCCTACGAGGAACTCTTACGTCAAGGTCTCGTGAGCGAGGAGGAGCGATATCAGTTCGTCATCGACATCTGGACCAAGGCGACCGACGAAGTTACGAAGGCCGTCATGGAAGATCTCGACCCCAAGAACAATATCGCGATCATGGCGAATTCCGGTGCCCGCGGTTCGAAAGATCAGATCAGGCAGCTCGCCGGCATGCGCGGTCTCATGGCCTCCGCAACCGGACGCACGATTGAGATTCCGATCAAAGCAAACTTCCGCGAGGGACTCTCGGTGCTCGAGTTCTTTATCTCGACACACGGCTCTCGTAAGGGTCTATCCGATACCGCCCTTCGTACGGCGGACTCGGGTTATCTCACGCGCCGTCTCGTCGACGTTTCGCAAGACGTCATCGTACGCGAGGAAGATTGCGGCACGGAAGAATCCATCCTCATAGAGGATTTCAAAGACGGCAATGCGCTTATCGAGCATATGCGCGACCGTATGATCGGCCGTTACAGCGCGGAAGACCTCATTCATCCGGGCTCCGGCGAGATTCTCGTACACAAGAACGAGATGATCACCGAAGACATCGCGGATCGCATTGTCGGCGCGAATATCAAGTCCATTCACGTTCGCTCCGTGCTCACCTGCAAGAGCCGTCACGGCGTCTGTGCAAAATGCTACGGACGCAACCTCGCAACCGGCAAACCCGTCAATATCGGCGAGGCGGTCGGCATCATCGCGGCACAATCCATCGGCGAGCCGGGCACACAGCTCACGATGCGTACGTTCCACTCCGGCGGTATCGCAGGAGTCGGAATTACGCAAGGTCTGCCGCGTGTCGAGGAGCTCTTCGAGGCGCGCAAACCGAAAGGTCTGGCGGGCATCAGTGAAATCGACGGTACCGTCGAAGTCGTGGCGAAAGAGCGCATGAGCGAAGTCGTCGTCACAGGCGAAGACGGCACGGAAAAGACCTATCACATCCCGTACGGCGCAAGTCTCAAAGTGGCAACCGGAGATGTCATCAAAGCCGGCACGCAACTTTCGGAAGGTTCCGTCAACCCGCACGAGATCTTAAAAGTCTTGGGACCGTGGGGCGTGTACGAATACATTGTCCGCGAGGTGCAAAAAGTCTACCGACTCCAGGGTGTCGACATCGACGACAAGCACGTCGAGATCATCGTGAAACAGATGCTCTCCAAAGTGAAGATCGAAGACGCCGGCGATTCCTCGTTCCTACCCGGCAGTCTCGTCGGGAAACGTGATTTTGAAATCGAAGCGCAGAGACTCGAAGAGGAAGGCAAAGCCGTTCCCGTCGCTACGCAAGAACTTCTCGGAATCACGAAGGCGAGCCTCGCTACGGATTCGTTCCTCTCTGCGGCAAGTTTCCAGGAGACCACGAGAGTCCTCACCGAAGCCTCCATCAAAGGCAAAGTGGACACGCTCATGGGCCTCAAGGAGAATGTCATCATCGGTAAGCTCATCCCGGCTGGTACCGGCATGAAACGCTACAACAAGATCGACATCGACTATGAGACGATGGCGGCGGAAGACGCGATGCAAGACGTGGAAATCGATGAAACCGAGGGCGAAGAAGTGAGTGAAACGGAAGTCCTCGAGGAAATCATCGAATCCTAATCGAATTTTCAAATCAAAAGAGATGCCTTGATGCGCATCTCTTTTTTGTTTTTTTTACACGCCGCATTCATAAGAAAAATGGAAGGCCGTTTTTCGTAAAATCTTTTTTCAAAAACCTTTTCAATCGTCTAAAATACACGCTTTTCCTTGACACAAACGAGAAACGCGTGGTATAATCACTAAGGTTTAGGCGAGAGGGTTTTTTTTATTGCCCATTTGTCTAAAATATTCTAATGGAGGTGAAGAAATGCCGACAATCAATCAGCTGATCCGCAAGGGTAGAACGAGTTCCGTGGAGAAATCGAAGTCGCCTGCACTCGGGTACACGATGAACAACCTGAGAAAACAGATGACCAAGCACAATTCTCCGCAAAAGCGCGGTGTATGCACTGCCGTTCGTACGGTAACCCCCAAGAAGCCGAACTCCGCACTTCGTAAAGTTGCCAGAGTACGTCTCACCAATGGGATGGAGGTTGCTTGCTACATTCCGGGAATCGGTCACAATCTGCAGGAGCACAGCGTCGTCCTCATCCGCGGCGGTAGGGTCAAGGACCTTCCGGGTGTGCGTTATCACATCGTACGCGGTACACTCGACACGGCAGGTGTAACCGGCAGAATGCAAGCGCGTTCCAAGTATGGCGCAAAACGCCCCAAGTAAGACATTTCACAGCGCATGATTTTTAGAAATTTTTAGAAAAACTACTGTATTTCGATAGATATGCGCACGGACGGGAGCGAACTCATCCCGAGTACCAATGAGTTACTTTTTTTGAGTAAGGAGGGAAGCAAGGTGCCCAGAAGAGGACATGTTCCAAAAAGAGAGGTAATGCCCGATCCGCTTTACGGAGAAGTGGTCGTTACCAAGCTCGTCAACAACATCATGCTTGACGGCAAGAAGGGACTCGCACAGTCGATTGTATACGGTGCGTTTGACCGCATCAAAGAACAAACAGGTGAAGATCCCTTAGAAGTATTTATGAAAGCACTCAACAACATCATGCCCGTCTTGGAGATCAAGGCAAGACGTATCGGCGGCGCAACGTATCAAGTTCCGATGGAGGTTCGTCCGGAGAGACGTCAGACCCTCGGGCTTCGTTGGCTCGTTAAATACGCGCGTGCAAGAGGCGAGAAGACCATGGTCGAGAGACTTGCAAAAGAGATCATGGATGCAGCCAACAACCAAGGCGCGAGTGTGAAGAAGAGAGAAGAGACGCATCGCATGGCGGAGGCAAACAAGGCGTTCGCACACTATCGTTTCTAAACGGAAGGGAGTATTATGCCTAGAGACTTCGCACTGGACAAAGTTAGAAATATCGGCATCATGGCCCATATCGACGCCGGGAAGACGACCGTTACGGAGAGAATTCTCTACTACACCGGTAAGATCCACAAGATGGGCGATACCCATGAAGGTGCGGCGCAGATGGACTGGATGGTCCAAGAGCAGGAGCGCGGGATTACCATTACTTCCGCAGCAACCACCTGCCATTGGGACGGCCATCGCATCAACATCATCGACACCCCGGGCCACGTGGACTTCACCGTAGAGGTCGAACGTTCCCTGCGTGTACTCGACGGAGCCGTTGCACTCTTCGATGCCAAGACCGGCGTTGAGCCGCAATCCGAAACGGTTTGGAGACAAGCCGACAAATATCACGTACCGAGAATTTGCTTCATCAACAAGATGGACGCAACCGGCGCAGATTTCTTCAAGGCGATGGACACGATCAAGGACAAACTCAAGGCCAATGCGGTTGCCGTTGAGATTCCTGTCGGCGCAGAGGACAAATTCCAAGGCGTCATCGACCTCATCACCATGAAGGCTCGCATCTATCATGATGACCTCGGTGTCAAATATGACGATGTCGACGTTCCGGAAGAATATCGTGAAAAAGCGGAAGAGTACCGCGCAATCCTTCTCGACTCCATCGCAGAGTTCGACGAGGAAATCATGATGAAATACCTGGATGGGGAAGAACTCACCGAAGATGAGATTCACAAGGCCATCCGCATCGGTACCATTGCAAACAAACTAAACCCGGTTCTATGCGGCAGCGCATATAAGAACCGCGGTGTACAACCGCTACTCGACGCGATTGTAGCGTATATGCCCTCGCCGATCGACATTCCCCCGATTAAGGGCGTCGATCCCAATACCGGAGAAGAAGGCGAGCGTATCTCGAGCGATGAAGAGCCGTTCTCGGCACTCGCGTTCAAGATCGTCACCGACCCCTATGTCGGTAAACTCGCATACTTCCGCGTGTATTCCGGCGTATTGAAATCCGGCAGCTACGTCATCAACTCGACCAAGGGACAGAGAGAACGCATCGGCCGTATCCTCATCATGCATGCCAACAAGCAGGAAGAGGTTGAAGAAGTGTACGCAGGCGAGATTGCAGCGGCAATCGGCCTCAAGAACACCACCACGGGCGACACGCTTTCGTCGGCGGAAGAACCCATCATCCTCGAGAAGATGGAATTCCCCGAACCTGTCATCTCCGTCGCAATCGAACCCAAGACGCGCGCATCGCAAGAGAAGATGGGCGTTGCACTCGCCAAACTGGCCGAAGAGGATCCGACATTCCGTACTTACACCAATGAAGAGACGGGACAGACGATCATCGCCGGCATGGGCGAACTGCACCTCGAAATCATTGTCGACCGTCTGCTTCGCGAATTCAAAGTCGAGGCAAACATCGGCAATCCGCAAGTATCGTATCGTGAAACCATTACGACCGAAGCCGAAGCGGAAGGCAAGTATGTACGTCAGTCCGGCGGACACGGTCAATACGGTCACGTCAAGATTAAGATCGAGCCGAACGAAGCGGGCAAAGGATTCGAGTTCATCAACAAGATTGTCGGCGGCGTTGTTCCGAAAGAATTTATCGGACCGACCGAAGCCGGCATCAAAGAAGCATGCGAAGCCGGCGTTCTTGCAGGCTATCCGATGCTCGATATCAAAGTCACCCTGTTCGACGGTTCGTATCACGAAGTCGACTCTTCGGAGATGGCATTTAAGATTGCCGGCTCCATGGCGTTCAAGAATGCCGTTATGAAAGCAAATCCGGTACTGCTCGAACCCATGATGAAAGTTGAGATCACGACACCCGACGATTATCTCGGAGATGTCATGGGCGATGTCAACTCGAGACGCGGTAAGATTCAAGGCATGAATCCGAAGGACGGATTCCACATCCTGGATGCGTTCATTCCGCTATCCATGATGTTCGGATATGCAACGGATCTGCGCTCCAAGACACAGGGACGCGCAACCCATTCGATGCAATTTGACCATTATGCACCCGTTCCCAAATCTTTGGCGGACGAGATTATGGATAAGTAATTCAAGGAGGAAACACCATGGCAAAACAACATTTTGAAAGAACCAAACCGCACGTCAACATCGGCACCATCGGCCACGTTGACCACGGCAAGACCACCCTCACCGCAGCCATCACCCTCGTACTCAACAAGAGATACGGCGGC
>QWCK01001433.1_pt1 | contig 40855 bp, 47 predicted proteins | sample 1972571 | NCBI WGS metagenome assembly QWCK01 (sample SAMN09866710, study PRJNA288562) | Human gut metagenome isolate term2_stool, whole genome shotgun sequencing... | isolation source: gut | host: Homo sapiens | place: USA: California | reverse complement strand
AGAAAAGCCAGCTTTGCGAATTATGCTGCAAAACAAAAGCACCGTTGTGGTGCTAATGTTTGATTATTTTTGAGACATTATCAATTTCGGTTGACATAATTTAAAACGGGTTTATTACTCTATGATTGATTTGCTCTTACTATGTCCATTGTTCAGCCAAAAGGAAATCACGAATATTTTGATGTTTAATACCATTTCGGCTCATATCAAATTCATCAAGAGAAACTACATACTTAGGGAAATTGTCTCGGATATTATCATATGCACCAAATTCACGTTTAATTGTATCTTCTGATGCTAAGAGATATGTTACCTGAACATACAACTTTTCACCATGTTTATCACATACAAAATCAATTTCTTTTTCTCCTGTTTTACCAACAGTCACTTTATAGCCTCGACGTAATAATTCAAGATAGACAATATTTTCTAGAATGAGATTTATATCTCGCATATTGCCTCCAAAAACAGCTTCACGGATACCATGATCTGCAATATAATACTTTTCATTTGTAGAAAGTATCTGTTTGCCTTGTAGATCAACTCGTTTCACTTGATAGAACAGATAAGCATCGCAACAATATTTGATATAGTTTAGGATTGTTTCTGGCGCAACAGTACGTTGTTCACTTTTGAGAAACTTCGCAAGAGAATTTGCAGAGAAGGTTGTACCTACATTCGCAATCACATATGCAATAATACGTTCTAGTAAATCTACATCACGTATTTTATTGCGTTTCACAATATCTTTAAGCTGTACAGAGTTAAATAAGTCGTGAAGATATTGTTTAGATGGTTCATCTGCATATTGAATATTCGCAAGATAGGGCATACCTCCGGTAATGAGATACTTTTGAAAACATTGTTGGATTGAATTATTAGGGTAAATTGGACGATATAATTCGATGAATTCTCCAAAAGAAAATGGATAGATGACAAACTCTACATATCTTCCGCCTAAATAAGTTGCAAGTTCACCAGATAATAGTTTTGCGTTTGATCCAGTGATATAGATGTCACAGTCCAATGAAACACGAAAAGAATTAATACACTTCTCCCAATCTTTCACTTCTTGAATTTCATCGAAAAAAAGATAAACTTTACCACCGATTTCCTTGGCATGGCAAGTAATTTCGTCATGAAGAGACTGTGCTGTCTGTAAATGAGAATAGCTTAAGTCTTCAAAGTTGATGGAGATAAACTGTGTTGGATTAACACCTGATTCTACAAGTTCCTGTTTTATTAGTTCTAACATAACGGATTTCCCACAACGACGAATTCCAGTCATTACCTTAATGAGATCCGATCCAATGAACGGACGAATACGTTTCATATAGAGTTCACGTTTAATCATTCATCTCAGCCCCTTTCCTTATAACTATTCCTATTATATCACATATATAACTGAAATTTCATTTATAAATATGAAATTTATCAGATATAACTGATAAAATAGAGAAATAAACAAAAGTATAAGTTATAACTGAAAAGATGATGACCAAACGAGTCATCATCCTTTCTTACTTTTCATCAGCTAACTGGAATTCTTTTAGTTACTTATTTTTTTGATTGTGACGTTTCTTATTCCACAGTGAACCTACCAACATACCGATTGCAGAGATTATTGATCCAGCTACAATCATTTCCAACTCAGGGGAATTCAGTTTGTTAACAGCAATGTTGTTTGCTATTTTGAATGTGCCATATTCAGCGAGCATATACATTACGCCAAAGAAAAGAGTGAATGCCCATTTTCCTTTTCCCCAAAAGTTATTTTTACCAATCACAACGGATACAATAAATGTAGTTACAGGAAGAATAAACCAAAGGAACATCAAGCTGTAACCCATAGCATCACTTCCACTTGTGAAAAACCAGAACACTATCATTGCATATGCCCAAATCAAAAGATAAGAGAGAATCGTAACAATCTTGCTTCTGTTGGTATTGCTTTTCACAACATTTGTACTTTCTTCAAGATAATCATAATAGTTTTTCATTTTTTCTTCTCCCTTCAATAGGTAGTCAAGAGAGACATCGTAGCATTCGCTCATTTTAATGACGCTGATGATATCTGGATAGGATTTTTGGTTTTCCCAATTTGAGATTGTCTGGCGACTCACACCCAACAATTCAGCAACCTGTTCTTGCGTCAGCTTTTTTTCAATTCGTGCTGCCTTGATTTTGCTTCCAATATCAAGTTCCATGCTACTATACCTCCTTGCATTTTTATTGTAGGAAGAACACCTATTATTGTCTATCAAATAGCTTTGACATCACTTATTATGCATGTCAAAATCCTTTTACATCTGCTAAATCAAGCATTATTGCCTTTTTCCAGTCATTACTTCTCATCAACCACCTGGAAGATATAGAATTTCAAGTAATAGCTATTCTCATCACCATTCCACAAAATAGGATGATCTGCAGCCTGTGTTCTAAATTCTACCTGTCTTAATCTCTTATGTACAAGCTTTGCAGCCTGTCCAATAGTTTTAGTAAATGTATCATAGTCCATAAAATGAGAACATGAACATGTAGCCAGATATCCACCGTCTTTTACTAATTTCATACCTCTCATATTAATTTCACGATAGCCTTTAATCGCATTCTTAATAGATGCACGAGACTTTGTGAAAGCAGGGGGATCTAATATAACCATATCAAATAACTCTCCCTGAGCCTCTAATTCTGGCAAGAAATCAAATACATCATGACACTCAAACTTAACAGTATTCTCTAAACCATTAAACTTAGAATTCTCATTTGCAAGATCTACCGCAAACTGAGATGCATCCACACCTAAAACACTCTGAGCCCCTGCAATACCTGCATTCAATGCAAAAGTACCAATATAAGTAAAACAATCTAATACTTTTGCATCTTTACATAATTTCTGTATTGCAAGTCTATTATATTTCTGATCAAGGAAGAAACCTGTCTTCTGTCCTTCTGCAACATCTATATGATACTTAACACCATTCTCTACAATATCAATATGAGGATCAAAAGGTTCACCAATAAATCCTTTAACTCTTTCCATACCTTCCTTAGTACGTTCCTTGGCATCACTACGTTCATATACACCTCTAATAGTAATGCCATCTTGTAGTAGAATATCCTTCATAAGTTCTACAATCTCTTCCTTAAATGCATCAATACCTAATGCAAGAGACTGTACAACTAATACATCTTCAAACTTATCAATGACTAAACCTGGTAAGAAATCAGCATCTCCAAACACAAGACGACAACTAGAAGTATCCACTGTCTTCTTACGATAATCCCAGGCATTCTGTAATCTCATACGTAAGAAATCAGAATCAATCTCCTGATTAATATTTCTAGTCATTAAACGAATTCTAATCTTAGAATTCTGGTTAATATAACCTCTTCCTAATGGATACTCATTATGAGCATATACATCTACAATATCCCCATTCTTGAAATGTCCATGTATCTCTTTTATTTCATTGTCATAAATCCATAAACCGCCTGCATTAATAGTACGGCCTTCACCCTTTTTTAATAGTACTTTTGTTTTCATATTCGAACCTCTCTTGGTAATTATTATACATTTGATCAGACAGTTGTGCTACAATATTAACAATTCAAGGAGGAAAAACTAATATGAGTTTTAAGGATTCTAAAGTAGTTATTGTTGGTTTAGGTAATGTAGGTGCTACAACTGCCTACTCAATTATTAACCAGGGACTTTGTGAAGAGATTGTATTAATTGATATTAATAAGGAAAAAGCATATGGTGAAGCATTAGATATGCAGCAGTCAGTTTACTTCATGAATAGAAATATTAAAGTAAAAGCAGGGGATTATTCTGATTGTAAGGATGCAGATGTAGTCATCATTACAGCATCAGCACCAATGCCTAAAGATTCTCATGACCGTTTACAGATGTTAGCACCAAGTATTAAGATTATTAAGTCTATTGTAAATTCTACAATGGCTTCAGGATTCAATGGTATCTTTATTATTGTATCTAACCCAGTAGATATTATGAGTTATATTACATGGAAGGAATCAGGTTTACCAAAGAACCAGGTAATTGGTAGTGGTACAACTCTTGATAGTGCAAGATTATCTTGTCGTTTAGCTGATATGTATCATTTAGATGCAAAGAGTGTATCAGCCTATGTATGTGGTGAACATGGGGATTCAGAAATGGTGACATGGTCTAGTGCAACTATTGGTGGTAAGAGTGTAGAAGATGTATTAAAGGATAATGCAGAACGTACTAAGGATGCCACTAAGGAAACATTAAGACATGCTGTTATTGAAGATGGATGGCAGATCTTTAACCGTAAAGGGAATACATGTTATGGTATTGCGGCAGCAACTACCGCAATTTTGAAATCTATTCTCTTTAATGAAAATAGAATTTATCCAGTATCTGTTCATTTAGATGGGCAGTATGGTATGAATGATATCTTCTTAAGTGTTCCTACTATTATTGATAAGACAGGAGCCAAGGAAATCGTAGAAATTAATATGAAAGAAGATGAGCAGAAAGCACTAGAGGAATCATATAAAGTTCTGAAAGATTTCTGTCAACAGTTAGACTAAGAGAGGGTAAACCTCTCTTTTTGTGTTAGAATGGATCCATGGAGGGATTGGTATGATTAAGATTGCATTTTTTGATATTGATGGAACTTTAAGTAATATGGAAACACGCAGTGTTTCTGATATTACTATAGAAACATTACAAAGATTACAGGATAATAATATAAAGGTATGTATTGCGACAGGAAGACATCCTTTAAGTGTACCTACTTTTGAAGGAGTGACTTTTGATGCCATACTTTCTTTTAATGGGTCTTATTGTTTTGATAAGGAAGGACATGTTTTGTATAGTCATCCTATCCCACATAAAGATGTATTAAGAATTATAGATAATGCATCTTCTATTAATAGATCTGTCTCTCTTGCAAGTAAAGATGATAGTAAAGCCAATGGCACAGATCAAGACTTAGATGATTATTATGCATTCTCTAAACAGAAAGTGAATGTAGCAGAAGACTTTGATACTTTGGTGAATGAAGATATTTATCAAATTATGTGTGGTGGATATGAGGATGAATATGATGCATTAATGAAGAATGTAGAAGGTGCACAAATTACAGCATGGTGGAATAGAGCAGTGGATATTATTCCAGCAGGTGGTGGAAAGGGTAATGGTATACATAAGGTACTAGAGTATTATCATTTAAGTCCTAGTGAAGCCATTGCGTTTGGAGATGGTACGAATGATATTGAAATGTTGGAAGCAGTGGGTACAGGAGTTGCAATGGGGAATGCAACAGATAATGTGAAGGCTATTGCGGATGATATATGTTTATCTGTAGCAGATGATGGTGTGTATCACTACTGTTTAGATCATAATTTGATATAAAAGTGATAAATATAGTAATAAATCAAAAAAAGTTGTATACTATGGTAAAGCATGAATTGTAAAGGAGAATGAACTATGCCATATTTAGCATTACGTACAAACAAGACATTGACTCTTTCTCAGGAAGTTGAATTAAAAACTACTGTAGGAAAGTTAATTACAATGTTTCCTGGTGAATCAGTAGATACATTCATGATTCATATTGAAGATAATCAGCTCATTTATTTTAAAGGCCAGGAAGCAAATTGTATGATGATCACATTATACTTAAAAGGTCATTATACAGATGAACAGAAGGAACAGTTTGTAGCTGAACTTACTAAAGCTTTAGTAAAAATTACAAAGATTCCTGCTTCAAATCAGTATGTTACTATCTCTGAATTTGAAAAATGGGGTCACGGTGGTATCTACGAATAAGATTTTGCCTAGCAAAATCTTATTTTTTTTTTGCTTAAAACGGCTAACACAATAAAAATACACAAAAAAATGCATTTTTTTCAAAAAAAGGGTTGCAAAAATCCCTCTTCAAGCGCCAGTGGCCGGTTGGAGAAACGGTTAACTCACATGCCTTTCACGCATGCATTCACGGGTTCGAATCCCGTACCGGTCACCATATATGGAGGTTTAGCTCAGTTGGGAGAGCATCTGCCTTACAAGCAGAGGGTCAGCGGTTCGAGCCCGTTAACCTCCACCATTTTTTTGCCGACTTAGCTCAACTGGTAGAGCAACTGACTTGTAATCAGTAGGTTGGGGGTTCAAGTCCTCTAGTCGGCACCATTAGTGACTCGCTAGCTCAGATGGCAGAGCATCTGACTTTTAATCAGAGGGTCAGGGGTTCAAATCCCCTGCGAGTCACCATCTTGATGCGGGTGTGGTGAAATTGGCAGACACGCTAGACTTAGGATCTAGTGCTTCGGCGTGCAGGTTCAAGTCCTGTCACCCGCACCATTCTGAATGCAGACACCGAAGTTTTCGGTGTTTTTTTATGTCTAAAATTAAAAAAATCTACCAAAATGGTAGATTACATTCCATTATAGAAGAGAATTTGATGAGGGGAAGCTCATTAGTATCTCATATATTTTGGGAAGCTATAACAGAATGATGTGTATATTATAATACTCTAGAATAGAGTAGTAAATATGTATATGATTATGAAATCCCTTGTATTTCATAACTGATTGTTTTAACATATTATTATAATTGAAATGGGAGCTAATTTGCTGAGAGTAGACATAAGTCTTGACCATGAAACCTGATTTGGATAATGCCAACGTAGGAATTTTATGAGCACCTTCTTTCAGCGTGCTCTTTTTTATGGAGGAAAAGAATATGAACTACATTAAGAAATTAAGAGAAGTAAAACCATTAGTACACAACATCACTAACTATGTAACAGTGAATGATGTAGCCAATGCGATTCTTGCAATTGGTGGTAGTCCTATTATGTCAGATGAGATCACAGAAGTCGCTCAGATGACTTCTATCAGTAATGCATTAAATATTAATATTGGGACTCTCAATCAGGTGAAGATTGCTTCTATGTTTGAAGCAGGTAAGGCATCTAATGCGTGTAAGCATATTACTGTATTAGATCCAGTAGGTGCAGGTGCGACTGATTTACGTACTAATACATGTAAAGAACTATTAGAACAGATTCATTTTGATGCCATCAAAGGGAATATTTCAGAAATCAAGACTTTAATGGCTGGTACAGGTCATACTAAAGGTGTAGATGCATCTGTGGAAGATCAGAAGAACTCACATGATCTCATTGACGATATCAAAGCATTCGCAAAAGAACTCAATACTATTATTATTGTGACTGGTCCTATAGATTATGTCACTGATGGTAATAAGTGCTATATGATCAATAATGGATGTAAAGAAATGAGTGCCATTACTGGTACTGGATGTATGTTATCAGGTATCTTAGGCTGTTTCTTAACAGTAGAAAATAGTGTAGATAGTGCTGCGGCAGCTGTTATGTCCATGGGTATTGCGGGTGAAATTGGTGCATCTAAATTAAAAGAAGGTGAAGGTAATGCAACACTTCGTACTTATTTAATTGATGCATTATTCAATATGACGGATGAAGAACTAGAAAAGAGTGGTAAATATGAAGTTCAATAATGACATGTTGAGACTCTATGCTGTGACTGATCGTCATTGGACAGGAGAGAAGACTCTATATGAGCAGGTAAGAGATGTTTTAATGGGTGGTGCTACTTGTCTTCAGCTAAGAGAAAAAGACCTAGATGAAGCCTCTTTCTATGAAGAAGCAAAGAATATTAAAGAACTATGTCGTTTATTTGATGTACCATTTATTATTAATGATAATGTTATGCTTGCTAAGGAAATAGATGCAGATGGTGTTCATGTGGGTCAGGATGATATGGCATGCGTGAAGGCAAGAGAAATACTTGGACCAGATAAGATCATTGGTGTAAGTGCACATACTATAGAAGAAGCAAGAATTGCGAAAGAACAAGGTGCAGACTATTTAGGTGTAGGGGCGATTTTCCCTACATCTTCTAAAGATGATGCGGAAGTATTAGGTATCAAGCGTTTAAAAGAAATAACGGATACAGTGGATCTTCCAATGGTAGCCATTGGTGGAATCAGTTATGATAACTGCTTATTACTTAAAGATACAGGTATTGATGGCATTGCGGTTATTAGTGCTTTATTTGGTCAGAAGAATATCAAACAGGCTACTATTGATTTAAAGAAGCGTGTAGATGCACTTTATGAAACAATGCATACATGCTTAACTATTGCTGGTAGTGACTCGAGTGGTGGTGCAGGAATACAAGCAGATTTAAAGACAATGCTTGCCAATAAAGTATTTGGTATGAGCGCTATTACAGCCCTCACAGCCCAGAATACAACGGGTGTGACAGATATTATGGATGTTACTCCAGAGTTCTTAGAAAGCCAGATTCGTGCTGTATTTGATGATATCTATCCAGAAGCTGTTAAGATTGGTATGGTGTCTTCTAAAGCGCTTATTCATACTATTGCAGAAATGTTGAAACATTATGATGCGAAGCATATTGTGGTAGATCCAGTCATGGTTGCGACAAGTGGCGCAAAACTTATTAGTGATGAAGCCATCTCTACATTAAAGGAAGAATTACTTTCTATTGCTGAAGTCATTACTCCTAATATTCCAGAAACAGAAGTACTCACTGATATGGAAGTCAAGACTGTAGAAGATATGGAAATAGCAGCTAAGAAGATTTATGACACATATCATTGTGCTGTATTAGTTAAAGGTGGACATCAATTAAATGATGCCAATGACTACCTATACAATGGTGAAAAGGGTACTTGGTTTAAAGGACATAGAATAGACAACAGTAATACACATGGTACAGGATGCACTTTATCAAGTGCGATTGCATCCAACTTGGCTAAAGGCTATACACTAGAAGAATCAGTTAGACATGCTAAAGCATATCTTTCTGGTGCAATAGGTGCCATGTTAGATTTAGGTCAGGGAAGTGGTCCTATGGATCATGGCTATAATATCTAAAAGTACACAATAATTCCATAACTGCCTGGTATAATCTCTTTTAAGAGGTTAAGGGCATGAAAGAATTCAAAGCGTGGTTTATACTCATATTATTTATTTTGCTTCTTCGAGTTATATATCTATTACTTGAAGGTGGGCATATCTTATGAACATCCTCTAGACATATGATCTGGAGGATATTTTTTATTTAACTTAAAAACTTGCATATTAACATTCGCAAAGTTAAAATGAAATAAATTAAGTTAAAAGGAGCCTATACAATGATTGATAATATATTTGGCCTATCTATAAGATATGAACCTTGGGATAAGAAAAGCATATTACCTCTCTATATTGTGAGTAATTATCAATTCTATACAGCTTATATAGAAAATATACGTTGTATTGTGATTATACCGATAGAAGAACTGCCAACACTTCCATCACTCAAAAAACAAATACAAAAAATTCGAGTAATTGATGATGTTCCTGTCGTATTATATAGTAAGACAATATCATTTTATAGAAGAAAGAGTCTTCTTGAGAATCACATTCCTTTCATAACAGATAAACAAACTTTTCTTCCTTTTATTGGTACATTACTTGTAGATGAAAAGGAACCAGAAAAGATTAAAGACAAGTTTGTCTATTCAACACAGTTATTATTTCTTGCTTATATGTATAATCATGAGAAGAAGGTATATGTATCAGATCTGTCAAGGAGCCTTCCATTTTCCGCAATGACCCTGTCTAGGGCAGTTAAACAATTAGAAATGACAGATTTATTTTTAGTATATAAGGATGGTGTGAATAAGGTAATAGAATCTAAATATTTTCATAAAGAATTGTTTGAGCATATTCAACACTATCTCTTAACACCAGTACGTCAAGTAGGATATATGAATCAGTCTTTGGTTACAGATTATATGGTTCTTGCAGGAGAGACCGCATTATCAGAAATGAGTATGTTGAATCCAAGCCGTTTAAGAACATATGCAGTATATGAAAAGGACTTTGATAAGACGCATCTTATTGATGAACTGATAGACCCAGATGTACAGGTGAAAGTAGAGATATGGGCTTATAATCCCCATTTATTTACTCATACAAATATTGCAGATACTCTTTCTATAGTATTGTCTTTAAAAGAAAATAAAGATGAAAGAATCGAAGAAGTCTTAGAAGACATACTAGAAAAGGAGCTGACAGATTAATGGTCAATGGAATTGCTAAGTTTAAAGAGTACTTTAAAGGATTTGAAAATCAATATGTTATTATTGGTGGCACGGCTTGCGATATTATTATGGAAAATGAAGAACTTCCATTTCGAGCTACCAAGGATATAGATATTGTATTAATTGTTGAGTCTATAACAGCAGAATTTGGCAGGAGATTTTGGGAGTATATTAAAGAAGCTAAGTATTCACATTTAAATAAAAGTACAGGTAAAGCACAGTTTTACAGATTTAGTTGTCCTAAGAGTAAGCAATACCCATATATGATAGAAATATTTTCAAGAAATCCTGATTATATGATTTTAGATAATGATTCAATTCTTACACCTTTACCAATTGATGAAGAGGTTTCAAGTTTATCTGCTATTCTTTTGAATAAAGATTATTATGAATTACTGAAAGGTGGACAGTTAATTATTGATGGCGTACCAGTTCTTAGCCCGCTATGTTTAATTGTATTTAAGGCTAAAGCATGGTTGGATTTGACAGAACGAAGGTTATGTGGTGAACATATTGATAGTAAGAATATTAAGAAACACAAGAATGATGTATTTCGATTGGCTCAATTGGTCTCGCCTAATACAAGAATGATACTTAGTGATGAAATCAAGAAAGATATGGAGACGTTTTTATCAGTGATGGTAGATGAAAATGTAGATTTAAAAGCTATTGGTGTACAATCAACAAATAAGGATGAATTAATTTCTCTTTTACATCAGTGCTATGGTTTAAGAAAATAAGTGTAAAAAACCCCCTATAGAAGAATTACACCTTCTATAGGGGTTTATATTATTTATTAAGTTTTTTCTGGTATTCTTTTAAGTCTTCTATGACGTTCTCTATTGTATCATATACCCAGCCAATCATTTCATCAGGAATATGCTGACTATAAAGTCCAGATAAATCCCTATGGAACTGGTTATGAACCTCTAATGCCTGATATCCTTTATCAGTAATACGTAGATATGTGACACGATGATCCGCAGAAGAACGTTCTCTTGTAAGAAAACCTTTATTCACAATAGTCTTTACATTAGTAGTTAATGTTCCTACAGTTACCTTTAATGTCTTTGCGACATTTGTCATAGTAGGAAACTGCTGCTTACTTACAGCCTCTATAATATGCATTTCATTCATTGATAATTCAGGAAAAGGACTATATTTAATATAATCTTCCTGTACTTTAATGGCGAGTTTAAAAACTGTATTAATAGAATCCATTAAATTATTCTTTTTCGCGTCCATAATTCCACTCCTTGAATCTATTCTACAATTTTATCACATATTTGAGAAGACTAATTATATACGACCTAATGATAATTCATTTAAAAGAATCGTATGCTTTTTCTTGTTTTCATCCTCTATCACAAGATGACAATTCTCATCGAGATATAAGAATTTCACTAAACCATATTCTTTATAAGGAATTGTCTTACCTCTTAAATAAGAATGACGATTCATGCCATCTAATAAAGATGCAAAAGGCATATGAAGCATATTCTTAAATGTATCAATAATATTCAACATCAGCTTTTCTTTATCAATAGGATGATCTATCACATCAGATAGAGAATAGTAAGAACCCTTACTTATATTTAACCCTGTCCCAATAATAATACCCTGTAAAGTATTCTCATAAATCGTTTCTACAAGAATACCTGCAATCTTCTGATTATTTACATATATATCATTGGGCCACTTAATGAATGCATTGATCTGTTTCATTCTTAGAACTGTCACAATCGCATAAGCCATAATAGCAGACACCTTTAAAGGATCCACGTTCTGTTTCATATAATAACTAAAGAGAAGCTGTTCATTCTTATCTGCCTCCCAGATATGATTAGAACGTCCTCGACCATGAGTTTGATAATGTGCACGGACAATTGTATCATTATCTAATTCCTGATAATGATCATGAATATACGTATTAGTAGAATCAATTTCTTCAAATTCTATATATTTCATTAGTCACCAATCGCAAAAGTGAGTTCAGCCTGTACAACAGTTTTACCATTGACTGTTGCTTTTGCTTCACCAATACCAATCTTACCTCTCATTCTTGTGAGTGTGCATTCTAATTCCATCACATCTCCAGGAATGACCTGACCTTTAAATTTACATTTATTGATTCCTGCAAAGAAGACAATCTTACCTTGATGTTCTTCCTGGCTTAATATCGCAATACATCCAGTCTGTGCTAAAGCTTCTACAATCAATACACCTGGCATCACATGATGCTCAGGGAAATGCCCCATAAACTGCATTTCATTCACGCTGACACACTTAATGCCTTTCGCGTATTCTCCTGGCTTATAATCAGTAATACGATCTACAAGCGCAAATGGATAACGATGAGGATTAATTTTCGCAATTTCATTACTATTTAGTTCCATTGTCATACTCCTTGAATATAATACTTGCATTATGTCCACCAAAACCTAATGAATTACTCATCACATAATGAAGATCTTTCTTAACACCAATATTTGGTACTACATTTAAATCACATTCTTCATCCTTTACCTGATAATTTAAAGTAGGAGGAATAAAGTCATGCTTTAAGGCTAATACTGATAGTACTGCTTCAATACCCCCTGCAGCTCCTAAACAATGTCCTGTATGGCCTTTAGTAGAACTTACTGCAAGCTTGTATGCATGTTCCTTAAATACTGATTTAATCGCTTCAGTTTCACATAAATCATTTAAATGAGTAGAAGTACCATGTGCATTAATATAATCGATCACATCATAACTGATACCTGCATCATCCAATGCATTCTGCATTGCATAGGCACCACCTTCACCATTAGGAAGTGGGGCAGTAATATGATGGGCATCACAGCTTACACCATAACCAGTCATTTCACCATAAATATGTGCGCCTCTTTTTAAGGCATGTTCTAATTCTTCAAGAATAAGAATACCTGCTCCTTCACCCATGACAAATCCATTTCTTTCTTTATCAAAAGGAATAGAAGCACGGTTAGGATCAGTGGCATCACTTAAAGCCTTCATAGAAGTAAATCCACCAATACCTAAAGGAGTTACTGAAGCTTCACATCCACCCGCAATCATGACATCTTGATAACCATCACGAATATTTCTAAATGCATCACCAATCGCATTTGTACCACCTGCACAGGCAGTCACTGGGCAGGTACATAATCCCTGTGCATGATAAGCAATCGCAATATGACCCGCTGCTAAGTTAGAAATAGTCATAGGGATAAAGAAAGGAGATACTCTATCAAAACCTCTCTTTTCTGCTGTCTGATAGTTCTTTTCAATAGAACCTAAACCACCAATACCACTTGATACAATCACTCCAAAACGATGAGAATCAATGTTGTTGATATCAAGTTCACTATCAAGCATCGCTTCTTTAGCTGCAATCATACCCATCTGAATAAAGCGGTCCATCTTCTTCGCTTCTTTCTTATCAATATACTTTGTTACATCAAAGTCTTTGACTTCACCAGCAAGAGTGACCTTCATATCTTTTGTATCAAACAAAGAAATAGGTGCAATACCGCACTTACCTTCTTCAATAGACTTCCATGTTTCTTCTACATTATGTCCAATAGGATTAATTGTTCCTATACCTGTAACTACTACTCTACGTTTTGTCATAAGCTCCTCCTTACATAGCCATTCCACCATCTACATGAATGGTCTGTCCTGTAATATACTTTGCATCATCACTTGCTAGGAATGCGATTGTCTTTGCAACATCTTCTACATGTCCAAGTGTTCCTAAAGGAATAGATGCTTTTAAACCAACTTTAATTTCATCGCTTAATACTTCTGTCATATCAGTTTCAATAAATCCAGGAGCTACTGCATTCACAGTGACACCTCTAGGACCTAATTCTCTTGCTAGAGACATTGTCATACCAATGACACCTGCTTTACTTGCTGCATAGTTAACCTGTCCGGCATTACCAATCACACCTACGACAGAAGATAAAGAAATAATATGACCAGACTTCTGTTTCATCATTAAACGACTTGCCTGCTTCATACATAAATAAGTTCCCTTAAGATTTGTATTAATAACGGCATCAAAGTCTTCAGTTTTCATTCTTAAAATTAACTGGTCTCTTGTAATACCTGCATTATTTACAAGAATATCAAGATGTCCAAAGTACTTCTTGATACTCTTGAAGATCTTTTCTACATCCTCTTCATGAGAAATATCACCTTCAACACATAATACATCTCTACCAAGATCTTTAAGTTCTTTCACTAATTCTTCAGCTAATACTTTATTCTTTTCACTTGCACGATAATTTAACGCAATATCTGCACCTTGAGTTGCAAGTTCCATCACTGTCGCACGTCCAATACCTTTTAACCCTCCAGTGACAAGGGCTACCTTATTACTTAGTTTCATTTAATGCCTCCACACACTTCTGTAAAGAAGCCATATCTTCTACCTGATATGTCTTGATTTTTCTATCAATCTTACGGGCAAAACCGCTTAATACTTTACCAGGTCCAATCTCTATAATTGTATCCACACCATTATTAATCATTGTACGAATACTATCTTCAAAATATACAGGACTCATGACTTGTTTCTCTAACATTTCCTGTACACTGCAATCTTCTAATTCCTTACCTGTACAATTGAAGATTACTGGTACGTTCATTTCATGGAATGTCACATCTTTAAATACTTCATGAAGTCTTGTACTTGCATCTTTTAATAACTTTGTATGGAAAGGACCACTTGTATTTAAAGGTACAGCTCTTCTTGCACCATGATCCAATGCTTTCTGACCTGCTTCTTCTACTGCTTTCTTTTCTCCTGCAATAACTAACTGTCCAGGACAGTTATAGTTCGCAATAGAAACATACCCATCACAGCCAACACATATATCAAGTAATGGCTCACGTTCAAGTCCAAGAATAGCCATCATGGCACTCTCAACACCTTCAGCGGCCTTTTCCATTGCGAGACCTCTTTCTCTTACAACCTGGATTGCGGTTTCAGGATCAAATACACCTGCTGCACTTAAAGCACTGTATTCACCTAAAGATAAACCACATACATAATCTGGTGTAATACCATTCTTCTTTAAAAGAAGAGTCGCCATATTCGCAACTGCTACCATTGCAGGCTGAGTAAAACGTGTAGTACTAATAGTCTTTTCATCACTATTAAACATGATATCCTTTAAATCAAAATCTAACTTTACATTATCTAATAGGTTCTTACAGTCTTCATCATTTTCATAAAAAGACTGTCCCATACCTACATATTGTGTTCCTTGTCCTGCATAGATAAAACCGAGTTTCATACAATACCCTCCATTAATTCATCAATCAGATCACTTACATGTACAAGCTTGTCAATGCGATATCCGTTTGTGCCAGTAAATACAAGACCATTCTCACAATCACCATTCACCGCATTAATTAAAGCTTGAGTAATACAATAAGGAATAGACTTCATATCACAGCTCGCAATACATCTAAAACATCTCTTAATAGGATGTGTCTTTTCCATAAAAGGTGTCATAAAAGCACGTCCTGGCATACCAACAGGAGACTGTACAATCTTGATATCTTCCTTCTTACCATTAATAAAATAATTCTTATACTCCATTGAAGCATCACATTCATAAGTACCAATAAAACGTGTGCCCATCTGAACACCATCCGCACCAGCTTCTAACATCTCTTTAATATCTTCATTAGTATAGATGCCTCCAGCTACAAAGACTGGAATAGAATGATTGAATAGTTCTTCAAAGCTTTTCACAACTTCTTTAACATCCTTCAAGATATCCTTTAGAGAAGCACATGTATTCTCTAATAGTTCTTCCTTCTTAAATCCAAGATGTCCACCTGCTTTATATCCTTCAATCACAATAAAGTCAGCTGTACGATTATACTGACGTTTCCACTTGTTTAATATCAAACGTGCTGCCTTACCAGAAGATACAATAGGCGCAATTGCTGTCTTTTCATCCACGTATTCAGGAAGCTTTAATGGTAAACCAGCTCCAGAAATAATCGCATCTACACCACTCTTAACAGCTTGTTTGACATGCTGTTCATAATCACTTAAGGCAACCATGACATTGACTGCCACCATACCTTTATTATTTGAGATTTCTTTAGCACGTTTGATTTCTTCATCAATCGCTTCTAGATTCGCTTTTTTTGTATCTTTAAGAAAAGTAGGCTTTTTAAAACCAATCTGGGCTGTAGAAATAACACCCATAGCTCCTTTTTTAGCTACATTTCCAGCTAAAGAACTTAGAGAAACACCAACACCCATTCCTCCCTGAATTAAAGGGAGGGATAAAGTATGTGATCCTATTTTCATAGATGAACCTCCATCACACGCTTCTTTTCTTCTTCATATTCTTTAAATAAACCTTCAATGATGTCTTTAAGACTTCTTTCTTCATGCACCATGCCAGCTACCTGACCACTCATTAAAGAACCGGTTTCTACATCACCTTCAAATACAGCACGTTTTAAAGAACCTAATGTATACTTTTCTAGTTCCATCATTTCGGCTCCTTCTTTTTCCTTCTTAATATAAGTACGTGCCATCTTATTCTTTAAGATACGTACAGGAGTTCCAGCAATACGTCCAGTTACTGTTGTATCGGTATCTTTTGCCTTAATAATCGCATTCTTATAGTTTTGGTGAATAGGACATTCTGTGCTTGCAAGAAGAATAGTACCAACCTGTACACCATCAGCACCAAGTGCAACTGCTGCAAGAAGCTGTTTACCACTCGCAACCCCGCCTGCAACAATCACAGGAATATTCACTGCAGCCTTGACCTGTGGTGCTAAAGCCATAGTAGTCAATTCTCCCACATGACCACCAGATTCAGTTCCTTCTGCAATAACGGCATCCACACCTGCTTTTTCCATACGTTTTGCAAGGGCAACACTAGGGACTACAGGCATCACAATAATACCTGCTTCCTTCCATTTCTTAATATAAATACCTGGATTACCGGCACCTGTTGTGACAACAGGAACCTTTTCTTCCACCACAATATCAGCCATTTCTCCTGCTTGAGGATGTAATAACATCAAATTAACACCAAAAGGTTTATCAGTAAGTTTCTTTGCCTCACGGATATTTTCTCTTAACATCTCAGGAGACATACCACCTCCTGCAATAAGTCCTAAACCACCTGCATTAGACACAGCTGCCGCAAAAGCGCCTGTCGCAATATTAGCCATACCACCCTGAATAAGAGGGTATTTAATCTTTAATGTTTCATTTAACCACATAGTCTTCTCCTTACCACTCTATCAGATTGGCACCATAAGTCAGTCCTGCACCAAAACCAACACAGAGTATCTTCATACCTCTTTTTAATAACTTCTTTTCATTCATCTCTCCAAGTACAAGAGGAATACTTGCAGCAGATGTATTACCATATTCATCGACATTCAGATAAAACTTATCCGATGTTATTTTCATTTTCTTATAGACATGACGAATAATTCTTTCATTCGCCTGATGCACCACAAAGTAATCAATATCATCTTTAGTAAGTGATGCCTTTTCTAATACTTTCTCTATACACATAGGAAGAACTCTTGTCGCAAACTTAAATACTTCTTTACCTTCCATATGTAAATAATCATTCTTTAAACCATAAAGCACTTCTTCATTGCCTTCTGATCCTTGATAATCACAAAATAATTTCTTTTCTTTCTCTACTACAACAGCACCAGCCCCATCACCAAACAAGATGCATGTTGTACGATCTTTCCAGTCAATGAGATTTGAAAGCTGTTCAGCACCAATAATTAAGGCATAACGCTTATCACTTGTATAAAGTAATGAACGTGCCACTGATAATGCATAGACAAACCCACTACATGCCCCGTTTAAATCAAACGCAAATACATTATTATTTAAACCTAAACGTTCCTGTAAGAGACAGGCAATAGAAGGGGTATTATAGGGAGAAGACATTGTTGCCACAATAATGATTCCAATATCTTCTTTGTTGATGTTGTTTAATGCCTTTAAAGATGCTTTATATGCCATATCTATAAGTGTTTCATCTTTACATATATGACGTTTCTTGATACCAGTGCGGGGATAAATCCATTCATCACTCGTATCAACTATCTTTGATAGATCATCATTAGTCAGTACATTCTCAGGTACATAATATCCTGTATCGATGACAGAAATACCTTTATCCATTCTTCCATTCTCCAATCTTACGATATCTGTTATATCTCTTACGTATTAAAGTATTTATATCCATTGGGGCTAGAATATCTAACTGTTCTCTAATCACCTTACGTATATTTCTATAGACAGCTACAGGATTTGTAGTCATACCACCTAGAGGTTCCTTAATGATTTCATCAATAATCCCATAATGATATAAATCTTCTGCTGTCATCTTCATCACTTCACATGCTTCTTCAATACGTTCTCCCTTCACATCTTTCCAAAGAATAGATGCAAAACCTTCAGGAGATAAAACAGAATAAACCGCATTTTCTAACATGGCTAAGTGATCACCGATACTTAGGGCTAAAGCACCACCGCTTCCCCCTTCACCAGTAATAATCACAATAATAGGAACCTTTAAATCACTCATCATCATGAGACTCTGACCAATCGCTTCACCGATACCATTCTCTTCGGAACTAATACCAGGATAAGCACCTGGTGTATCAATAAAAGTAATAATAGGACGATGGAACTTCTCTGCCTGTTTCATTAAACGCATCCCTTTACGATATCCTTCAGGACTTGCCATACCAAACTGACACTTTAAATTTTCATCAATACTTCTTCCTTTTTGATGTCCAATAATTGTGACTGGCATGTTATTAAACATTCCAATACCACCGACAATTGCCTGATCATCCTTGAAATAACGATCACCACGCATTTCTACAAACTCATCAAACACATGATCAATAAACTCATGTATATGAGAACGTTCAGGCTTTCTTGCAAGATAAACACGATCATATGCACAAAGATGTGAATATGTCTCTTTCTTATAATCGTTGATTGTTTCTTCAATCTTACTGGAATCTATTTCTCTATCATTCTTAATGACTGCAAGCTTCTTTTCTAGCTCCGCAATCTTTTCTTCCTTTTCCTTTAAAGACATATAACCCTCCTTATGCATGCATACGTAATAATAAAGCCAATGTGTCACGCATCTTCTCACGTTCCACAATCATATCTACAAAGCCATGATCCTCTAAGAATTCAGCACGCTGGAATCCAGCAGGTAGCTTTGTCTTCATAGTACTTTCAATAACTCTAGGTCCTGCAAAACCGACTAAAGCTTCTGGTTCTGCAATATTAATGTCACCAAGCATTGCGAATGATGCAGTGACACCACCTGTTGTAGGGTGTGTTAAATATGAAATATAAAGAAGTCCAGCATCTAAATGACGTTTTAATGCAGCACATGTTTTACCCATCTGCATTAAAGAGAAGATGCCTTCCTGCATTCTTGCACCACCACTTGATGTAAAAATAATCAAAGGCAATTTCTTTCTAGTTGCCATTTCAATGGCACGTGTAATCTTTTCACCAGCTACACTACCCATAGAAGCCATCATGAAACGATGATCCATCACAACGACAATCGTACGCATATGATCAATACGACCACCCGCGACAACAACACCATCATGTAATCCTGTCTTATATTCATACTTCTCAAGTTTTTCTTCATAACCAGGGAATCCTAATGGATTTCCTGATTTCATAGAAGTGTAGTATTCCTTATATTTACCATGATCAAACAACGCATCTAAACGCGCATAAGCATCAATAAAGAGGTGATGACCACACTGTGGACATACCTGTAAATGATTCTTTAAATCAAGTGTACGAATTGTACTATTACAACTAGGACATGCCTGATATAATCCATCAGGCACTTCCTGTTTCTTGACTTTGTTGTCTTTATTTAAATAACGACGAAAGTCCTGTAACTGTTGTTTTCTCTTCTTCCAGATACTATCCATTTTCACTCACCATCTCATCTAAATGTGTTTCAATAAAGCTTGTATTAAAATGTCCTTTAATATAATCAGGCTGATGTAGGATATAGAACTGTAATGTCTGGTTAGTCGTAATACCTTCAATCACAAGTTCACTTAAAGCGCGTCTCATACGCTTAATTGCTTCTAGTCGAGTAGGGGCATGGACAATCACTTTTGCGACCATTGAATCATATTGAGTAGGGAGTGTATAACCTGTATATAACATCGTATCCACTCTTACACCTGGCCCTCCAGGTAAATGCATGAAGTTCACCTGACCAGGACATGGTCTAAAGTTATGGAAGGGATCTTCCGCATTAATACGACATTCAATAGAATGACCCTGTAAAGTAATATCTTCCTGTTTAAAGCTTAAAGGTAAACCTGATGCAATACGGATCTGCTGCTTAATGAGATCAATACCAGTGACCATTTCAGTAATAGGATGTTCTACCTGAATACGCGTATTCATCTCAATAAAGTAATAGTTGTTGTGTTCATCTAAAACAAACTCAACAGTTCCAGCATTGGTATAACCAGCACCCTGTGCAGCTTTGACTGCAGATTCACCCATTTGTAAACGTAAAGATGCATCAAGTACCTTACATGGTGCTTCTTCTATCATCTTCTGATTACGTCTTTGAATAGAACAGTCTCTCTCACCTAAATGAATCACATTGCCATGCTCATCCGCTAAAATCTGGAACTCAATATGCTTAGGATTCAATACAAGTTTCTCTACATACATATCATCATCCCCAAAGCATGCTTTGGCTTCTGCCTTGGCAGTCATAAAGGCATTCTCTAGTTCATCTTCACTAAAGGCCTTACGCATACCACGTCCTCCACCACCAGCGCTCGCTTTAATAAGCACAGGATAACCAATCTTATTGACAACTTCTTTTAATTCTTCATATGTATTGACTGAACCATTAGATCCTGGAACGACAGGAACACCCGCTTCAATCATCATTTCTCTTGCCTTGGACTTATTACCTAACGCATCAATAACATCTCCCTTAGGACCAATAAACTTCAGTCCACAGGTTTCTACAAGTCTTGCAAAATCACTATTTTCAGATAAAAAACCAAAACCTGGATGAATCGCCTGACATCCTGTCTCAACAGCTGCAGTAATAATCGCTTCCTTATTTAAATAACTATCAGCACTCTTGGGACCACCCACACATACTGCTTCATCCGCTAACTGTACATGTAATGCATTCTGATCAGCCGTAGAATAAATGGCTACCGTTAAAATATCCATCTCTTTACATGCACGAATAATACGAACAGCGATTTCTCCACGATTCGCAATTAAAATCTTCTTAAACATACTATTCCTCGATGATCATTAAAGTCTGATCAAAGCTGACTAAATCTTCATCCTTCACTAATAGAGAACGAACAGTACCATCTACAGGTGCTTTGATTTCATTCATGACCTTCATGGCTTCAATAATACATAATGTCTGTCCCTTAGTGACTTTTGACCCTTCCTTGACAAAAGGCTGATCATCTGGGGAAGGAGAAGAATAATAAACTCCTACAAGAGGGGCCTTTACTTCAGTACCACTAATAACTGGTTTTTCTTCCTTTACTTCTTGTACAACAACAGGCGCACTTTCACTAGATACAGTGACAGGTGCAGTTACCTGCACCTGTTGACTCTTTTCAAGTTCAAGTTTCACGCCTTCCATTTCAATTTTCATCTTATCGATATCAGCTTGTTCAAAAGCTTCCATCAACTCTCTGACTAAATCCATAGAAAACCTTCTTTCTTTGAAATTCAAACTATTTATTTAAAAAATTAAGCATTTGCTTCTAAGTAATCAACAATGTCCTTTACAGTAGCCATCTTGTTAGCTTCTTCATCAGGAATCTGTACATCGAATTCATCTTCTACAGCCATAATTAATTCAACGGCGTCCAATGAATCTGCATCAAGATCATCCTTTAAAGATGCTTCTAATGTCACCTGTTCTTCATCACAGCTAAGTGAATCTACAATAATATCTTTTACCTTATCAAATGTTGTCATGTTTATATCCTCCTTATGACAATACTGTCTTTTTTAATACAATCTTTTCTAATTTAAATGCGATCATGCAGCTGACTGCAATCTTTAGTGCATCACCAAGTAAGAATGGTAATACACAAGTCATTAATGTACTTAGAAGTGATGCTTTCATTGTATACATGAAGTAAATGCTTCCAAGTCCATAAGTAATAGCTGTTCCAATAATCATGGCAAGAATATGGCCCTGAACTGAACGGTTATGAGTAATAATAGTACTCATAACTAATGCCATAATAGGAAAACTGAATAAGAAGCCTCCTGTTGGACCTATAAGAGCACCCATACCACTACTAAAATTACTAAATACTGGAAGACCAATAGCTCCCATAATCAAATAACAAAGCACTGTATAGAATGCATGGTTTGGTGTCATAAGACACGCAATGAGATAGATGGCCAGGGTCTGCAATGTGATAGGAACAGCTGTCGGCAATGCCACAGAAATCTGTGATAAACAGATCAGTACTCCTAACATCAATGCGTCTCTGACTAGATTTGAAACATTAGATTTCATATCATTCTCCTTTTCACTACTTGGAATATCAAACTATTCCTTGACTTGCATTATAGACCTTTGATTTTAAAAATCAAATAAATTAGCAATAAATATGACAAAATAGCCATAATTGTACAACAAATATACTAATTTGAAATTAAAACTAATAGAATAAGCACTTACATTTAAATCAAATATGTTGATAAATGGCATAAAAAAGAGAATAATAGAGATAAGAAAGTGAGGGATATATATGAAAAAGATCACAATGTTTTATTTAGAAGAATGTCCATTTTGTCAGAAGGCAAAAAAAGCGATGGAAGAATTGATGGCAGAAAATCCTGCATATCAGTCATTGGATATAGAAAAAATTGAAGAAAGTGAAAATGTCGCTTTAGCTGAAAATTATGATTATTATGCAGTTCCTTCTTTATTTATTGGAAAAGAGAAGTGCTTCGAATGTACAATCCAGGATGATTTTGATTCAATCAAGGCAAACTTCAAACGTGTATTTGATGAGGCTTTAAAATAATGGGGCATTTCTATTTTACACGCCATGGTCAGACTATCTGGAATGTAGAAAATAAGATCTGTGGGGCAACGGATATTGAATTAACGGAATTAGGACATAAGCAGGCTATAGAACTTGGTCATTATATTAAGGAACATCATATCCATATAGATCAAATTCTCTATTCACCACTTAGTCGTGCAAAGGATACTGCCTTACATATATCTGAAGTAACAGGTATACCAGCAAGAGAAGAATTAAGACTTAAGGAACAGAACTTTGGGAAATATGAATCTACACCTAGAGATGGAGAAGAATTCAAACAGGCAAAGACATGTTTTGTGAACTCTTTTGAAGGAGGAGAAACAATGTTGCATCTTGCTCATCGTATCTATAGTTTATTAGATGATGTGAAGAAGGATGATCAGCATGTTTATCTTTTAGTTGCTCATAATGGTATTTCTCGTATTATTGAATCTTATTTTCGTGATATGACTAATGATGAATTTTCTGCCTTTGGTATAAAAAACTGTGAATTAAAGAAGTATAATTACTAAGAAGTACAACAGATACTTCTTTTTTTTGATTGAATATGTGACCGATATCACTATAATAAGAAAGAGATGGAGGAATAATAGAATGAGACCAAAAATACACTTTACAGCACCTAGAAACTGGATCAATGATCCTAACGGGCTAACTTATTTTAATGGAGAATATCATATCTTCTACCAGCATTTCCCATATGATACATCATGGGGCACAATGCATTGGGGACATGCAGTCACTAAGGATTTCCAGACATTTAAGCATCTCCCAATCGCTTTATATCCTTCTAAGGATTATGACAGAAACGGAATCTTCTCAGGTTCCGCATTAAACTACAATGGCAAAATGTACCTTTATTACACAGCCATCAAGTATCGTATTGAAAACCCTGAATATATCCATAAGCCACTTATTAAGGATGACTTAATTGCATCACAGGCATTACTTATTAGTGATGATGGATATCACTTTAATAATAAAGACGCAAAATATAAGGTTGTCGATGTGATTACTGATCCTTCTTTAGGACATGATCAGCATACAAGAGATCCTAAAGTCTGGTTAGGCAAGAATGGACATGTTTATATGATTCTAGGAAGTAAGATTCCTCATGGTGATGATTTTGATGGTGAAGTATTATTCTATGAAAGTGAAGATGGTATGACATTTACTTATAAGAATAGATTTATCGATTCTTCAATTGGGAATATGTGGGAATGTCCAGATCTATTTGAATGTGATGGACAGTACTTCTTGGTCTTCTCACCTGAAAACTTAGATGGTTATCCACGTCCTAATAGTAATGCAGCTATTATGCCAGTTAACTTTGATGAAGAAACATGTACAATGTCTAAGGCAGGAGACCTTATGTTTGTTGACTATGGCTTTGATTTCTATGCTCCTCAGACATTCTTAGATGAAAACAATAAACGTACTATTCTCGGATGGATGAGAATGAAGGAAGTCTTAGAAGGTGAAGAATGGATTGGTTTATTCACAATGCCACGTCATCTTTCTTATAAAGACGGACATGTTTATCAGGATGTACATCCATTAATTAAGAATACCTTTGTGCATACAACAGATACTATTGACTTTGATGAACCTTTCTTAATGAAAACAACATTAGAAGACAATGAAACAATCACATTAGGTGGTGTTAAGATTTCTTATGTTGATGATCAGCTAGTCGTAGATCGTACAGCTGTATCTGTGAATAATGATGAACTATACAATATTCATAAAACGCCTGTATTAAATGGTCAGTGTGATTTAGATATCTATTATGATGAAGGTGTTATCGAAATCTTTGTGAATAATGGTTATTATGTAGTGAGTCAGATTATCTATCATCTACAAGAAGAAGACACACATATCTCATACTGCACAATCTATACAAGATAAATCATTTGCATATTTCTCTTAAATTGTATATAGTTAGTATGTACTAACTAGGAGGTATACATATGATGAGAGATATACTTGTGACTTTGTGTTCACTTGGATTTGTATGTATCAGTCAAAAAGTGAAGACACAATTAAAATATTATGCATATAGAAATCAGAAGGGACATTAATCTCTTCTGATTTCGTGATAATTAAAATATAGGAAACCCCTATTTATTTTAAATTACCAAAATAGTCATTGAAACTTTCAAATAATCACATGCTTAAATTTAAAATCTTTTTTTAGTTTTAGTTCCTCTTTTGCAAATTGCTACTTACCACCCATTTGCAAAAGAGGAACTTTAGTTTTAAATAAAATTTAGTTATATAAAAGTTAAATATCAATACAAATATTTTTGGTGCTATATATTTTCAATATATAATAATTTTATATACCATAATCATTTTTATTATTTGTTATTTAATTTCCCCATAAAAACCCTTGTAGGGTATTTTATATTAAATTGTTTTGATATTTTTTTCATATTTTTTTCTAAATATTTATTTCTAATTATTTTTTCAGGATAATCTAAATATATTTTTTCTATATTTAACAGATCTTCTACTAATATATTTTTTTGTGTAATATTTTTAAAAAAGGGATAAGAACATCATCATTTTCGCATTCTAAATAATAAGTATTATAGTCTGTGTATATAGTGACAAAAACATGAAAATTAAACCATACTTGTGTAAGTGTGTAATAGTCCATAATACTGCACAGAGAAATGGCTACTTTTTTTATTTGTTCATATTTAATTTCTATAACATTTTCTTTATTTTTAATTTTTAATAAATTATTATATAAATTATTAAATCAAAATTTCTTTTTTTATCAAATTTTATATCGTATCCTTCATAAATCATATGCACTGGCAAATAGTCAATATTATTTTTCATATAATTTCCTCCATTTTTTAAGGGACTTTCCATTTTAAAACAATACAATTAAAAACATATAAATAAATTCACTTTATCCATTTACTTTTGTAATATTTTAATGCATATAATTATATACTATCATTATGATAATATTATATAAAACTACAAATAATACTTAAAAAACATATTTAATTAAAATTAAATATAATATAACATTAAAATTAAAAGAATGGTGGGTAATTATTCTTACAGAATTTTCAATGATAATATCTATTGGATTATGTCTTTATTCATTGAATTTTGGAAAAATGGATCAAACGCTTATAAAAACGTTATTATTTTTATGTATTTTTTCAAATATTTTATTTTATTTAGTTATCCTTGTTTGCAATAAAAATTATAATGATAAAATACAAAATGCGAAAAAATTACAAGAGTTTGTTTTTAAAAAACAAAAATATAAAACTTTTGAACACATAAAAAAAGAAATAGATATCTTAAATCATAGAATGTTCTATATATTATGGCAAATTGAATGGCTGGCCGAAAAAAGAGATATATCTAATATAAAAACAACTGTAAAAAAATATAAAGAACTATTAAATAAAAATCAATTTATTTTAAATTCAGGAAATGATATTTTTGATTACTTAGTTTCTTTGAGATTATCTAAATGTTTTGATAATAATACTGATTTGAAGATATCTATCGCTATACAAAAAAATGAATTTTATGATAATTTAGAATTTATTAATTCATTGAATAATGTAATTGATGCAGTAATATTAAACAATAAAGACATTGATTTAAGTATGTTAGAAATAAATTCTTTTTTAGTAATCAGCATCAGTATAAAAGAAAATGAAGATTTAAATGAAAATTTAAATATTAAATTAAATACAGCTGTAGATCATTTATCACTTAAATACAATGGTAAAACCAATATATATTTTGAAGATACTAATTATAATATAAAGATATCTATACCTGTTAAAAATAAAGGAGAATTATAAATGAAAGAATTATTACCAACTAGTTTAGAAGAAAGAAAATTACTGTTTAATTACGGACTTTTTATATTATTTTATAATCTATTTACATTTATCATTATTTTATTAATAGGAAGACTATTAAATGAAATAAAATTTACAGTTTTATTAATGACCTTATATATACCAATAAGAATTATTATTGGCGGATATCATTGTAAAACAATAACATCTTGCTTAATAATATTTAGTTTGATTATTATGTGTACAATTATTTTTCATAAAATTCACTTAGAAAGTAATATTTTTCATTGGAATATACCTTTGTATTTATTTACTATACATAATTTACTAAAAAAAAGCAGAAATAAAATCACAAATTTTGTATTAATTTTTTTTACAATAGAATTTTTACTTGGTTTTTTCAATAACCTATTAGGTGCTGCTTCTTTCTATTCTGTAATGCTAATTTCTAGTTTCTATCTTGTTGATTTACTAATGAAATATAATTTAACAAAAAAAACTTTTAATTCATAGATATTATTTTTCATATATTCATTCTAATTAACTAAGAGTATTAATTACTGATTATTTAATTGAGCATCCCTCTAATATAGAGGGATACTCATTATAGAGAATAAATTCAATTTTTTGAAAAGACATAGCATTATTTTTTTGTTGTAAGGTCATTTTTATCTTTTTTTGAATACTCTTCATGTAATGATTGATTATTCCACTTTAATTAATCACTCATTTCGATTAGGTTGACCAAGCGTTCCGATACTCTTGATCAACTAGCCATTTTAACAAAATTCCGACGGGATTGACCAATCATTCCGATGAACCTGACCACCAAAGAAAGTAGGATAGCCTAGTGATAGGTTAGCCTACTTTCTTTGATAGAATAGATAAAGGAGGGATATATTATGGAAAAAGTATTATTTTTTGATATCGATGGTACGTTGGCTATTCATGGACATATTCCAGAATCTAATAAGAAAGCGTTAGACGCATTAAAAGAGAAGGGGTATGATACATTTGTTTGTACAGGACGTGCACCTTATTATGCAGAGAATCTTTTTGGAAAACTGGTTTCAGGTATCATTTCTTGTAATGGGCGTTATATCAGTTATAGGGGTGAAAAACTTTATGGCGTTCCATTTACATTAGAAGAGATAGATAGTCTTAGAAAGAAGTTAGATGACTTAGGCTGTGGAGGACTGTTTGTCTCTGATACATTCTCTACTCCTTATCATCTAGAAGGAGATGTACTCACACATGTAAAGAAAGAATATGGTGAAGAACATATTAAAGACGAAGAAGGTACTTATTACACATGTGACCTCTTCTATGACACGTTAGAAAAGAGAGATGCGATGATAGAAGCGTTTAAAGATGATCGAATTATTAATGATCATGGTGGTACTGGTTCCTGTGATACATCTACTCTTGTTTTTGATAAAGGACATGCAATCAAGTATATAATAGAACACTTCTCACTCACTAAAGAGGATGCCTATGCATTTGGTGATGGATATAATGATCAAGCTATGTTTAGAGAAGTAGGACAACGCATAGCGATGGGAAATGGTGTAGATGTCTTAAAAGAGAAAGCAACTTATATCACTGATACAGTGGATAATGAAGGAATCTATAAAGCTTTGAAACATTATGAGTTACTTTAATCTTGAAATATGGCATAATAATCCGAGGGAGGATCACTATGAAACAAAAAACTGATTTTCAAACATTTATATCTTACTTTAAACCACATCGTCGTCTATTTTTTCTAGACCTTGCATGTGCGTTAATGATTTCTTTAATTGATCTTGCTTTTCCATTTGTCTCTAGATGGTGTATGTATACATTACTACCAAATAGTATCTATAAGACATTCTGGATGGTTATGATCATCTTCTTATTTGCTTATTTAGTTCGTTCATTCTTTACTTATATAATTTGTTATTATGGGCATACATTTGGTATTCTTGTAGAAGCAGATATGCGTAAAGACTTATTCGAACATATGCAGTCATTAAGTTATGGTTATTTTGATAATAACCGTATTGGACAATTAATGAGCCGTTTAACGACTGATTTATTTGATATCACTGAACTTGCACATCATGGACCAGAAGACTTATTTATCTCTACTGTGACTATTATTGGTTCTATTATTATCATGTTCACAATTGAATGGCGTTTAGCTTTGGTTATTGCGATTATGATACCTGTTTTCATACTTGTTGTATGGAAATCACGTCACTCTATGAGTGAAGCTTCAATTCGTGTTAAACAGAAGGTTGCAGTCATCAATACTGATATCGAATCAGGACTCACTGGTATGAAAACAGCCAAGGCCTTTGCGAATGAAACAATTGAACAACAGAAGTTCAATACATCCAATGATACATATAAAACATCTAAGAAACAATTCCATAAAGCTATGGGACGATTTAATGCGATTATGGAATTCTTTATGTGTACATTATCACTGATCGTTATTGCGGTAGGTGGAGCCCTTATTATGCAGGGTAAGATGGATACAATTGATCTTATTACCTTTAGCTTATATGTTTCTACATTTGTGAATCCAGTACGTAAGTTATCTAACTTTGCGGAATTATTTGCGAATGGGACTGCGGGTCTCCATCGTTTTGTAGAACTACTTAACACAAAACCTCAATTAGAAGATCGTCCTGATGCAAAAGAACTTACAAATGTATCTGGACAGATTGATATTGATCATGTCAGCTTTGCGTATGAAGAAGATAGAAATATCTTAACAGATATTGATTTACATATTCATCCAGGTGAAACAGTTGCGTTAGTAGGATCTTCAGGAGGAGGTAAAACTACTTTATCTCAGTTGATTCCTAGATTCTATGATGTGACTAAAGGGGCTATCTTAGTAGACGGTCAGGATGTCAGAGATGTGACTCAAACATCATTACACAACAACATTGGTGTAGTCTCACAGGATGTCTTCTTATTTGCGGATAGTATTGCGGAAAATATCCGTTATGGTAAATTAGATGCGACAATGGAAGATATCATTGAAGCAGCTAAACTCGCAGAAATCTATGATGATATCATGGAAATGCCTGATGGCTTTGAAACCAATGTAGGAGAACGTGGTGTATTATTATCTGGAGGACAGAAACAGCGTATTTCTATCGCAAGAATATTCTTAAAGAATCCACCAGTACTTATTCTAGATGAAGCCACAAGTGCATTAGATAGTGTCACTGAAGCAAAGATTCAGGAAACATTCGATAAGTTATCACAGGGACGTACTACTATTGTGATTGCACATCGTTTATCTACGGTCAAGAATGCAGATCGTATTGCGGTTATTGATGAAGGAAGAATCATTGAACTAGGAACGCATCATGAATTATTAGAAAAAAATGGTGCTTATGCGCAACTTGTACATACACAGGAATTGATGAAATAAGAAAACGACCTCGCGGTCGTTTTTTAGATAAAGTAATAAATTGTATTCATCACTCCTGCAAGGAGCATAACAAGAATAGGATCACATTTATACTTAGTGAGTAATATAACACATACACTAAATATCACTACAAGATGGATTTTAAATGTATTGAAACTCTCACCAAAGAAAGCAGTGGTAAGAATAGAGACACCTGCAGTCGCAATTAATGCGACAACGGCTGGTCTTAACATCTTTAAGACACTCTGTAATTTATCCATGTGTCTATATTTAAGATAGAAATAACTGATAATACCTACAATAATACATGAAGGTAATACACAGCCAATAGTGGCGCATATTGCGCCAGGAATACCAGCAATCTTGATTCCTACAAAAGTTGCTGAATTGACGGCAATAGGGCCAGGTGTCATCTGTGAAATAGATATAAGATCAGTGAATTCAGAGACAGATAACCAATGATGGGCTGTAATCACCTGCTGCTTAATAAGCGGCATAGCTGCATAACCACCACCAAAACTAAATGCACCAACCTGCAAGAAACTTAAGAATAATTGTAGATAAATCATGACTGTACTCCTTTCATAGAATAAAGTAATCCAATCATGATACAGATGAGTATCACAATCATAACATTGATATTGAATATATAATTGGCGATAAAAGCCCCAATCATAATAACAGGATAAAGCTTATTTTTCTCTTTTAACAGCCCACTACCCATTTCGAAGCATACAGATGCAATAACTGCGCCTACTCCTGCCTGCATCCCTTCTAACATAAGAGATACAATCAGATTAGTCTTAAATATTTCATAAAAGACAGAAATGACAGATATGATTACAAAAGGAGGAATAATTGTGGCTAGTACTGAGATGAATATTCCTAGCAGTCCAGCCATCTTATATCCAACTACAATAGCCCCATTGACCGCAATAGGTCCTGGTGCACTTTGTGCAATAGCGACTAAATCTAACATCTCATCTTCATCAATCCAGTTGTATTCATCCACAAACTTCTTTCTCATTAAAGAGACGATGACATATCCACCTCCAAAAGTAAAAGCACTTAAGTAGAGAGTAGAAAAGAATAGCTTCACTAATTTATTCTTCAAAGTATTCACCTTCCTATGTCCTGTATTATACATTTTAGGTATGAAAAAAACCAGTTTCTCAACTGGTTTAACATTCACACCCTACAAGTAGTCCACCTATTTCAGCATAATAAGTACATAGACCACCCATTGGATATACAATAATATCTGCATGTGGATATAGTTCTAAAATCTTATCTCTGACACTATGTGCAAGTTTTAAATTATCTGCATGTGAGATACGTACCTTACCACCATGGTATCCAGCATTTTCAAGATGTTCAATCATTGATTTCACTACCTTCTTTTCACCACGACATTTACTGATCTGCTGGATAGTACCTTCTTCACTGGCTGTTGCGAAAATAGAAATATTTAATACACCAATCGCAGAAGCAACTGCTTTATTTATACGTCCATTCATCGCAAAGTTATGTAATGATTTTAATGCGAAGAATAATCTAGTATGTTTTAAGTAGTCCTGTCCTTTTTCTACAATTTCTTCAAATGGTAGATCTTCTTCAATCATTTCTTTTAATTTTTCAATAAGTAATCTCATTTCAGGACCTGTAGATAAACTGTCAAATACATGGACCTTTACATTATCATTTTCTTCTTCATAAATACCTTTGGCTGTCATGGCAGAGTTATAAGTGCCAGACATAGAACCAGTTAAAGTAATAACGAATACTTCATCATATCCTTCATAACAATCTAACCAAGACCCTACACTTGGACATGCAGTATGTGATGTGCCTTTATAGCTTGCAAGCTCTTCAGACATCAAATGAACATCTAGTTCCTGATTATCTACATAGTGCTTATTATCAGTAGAAATAGTGAGCGGTGCTACCGCAAAATCAACGCCATTTAATTCCCACATATCACAAGATGAGTCAGCTATAATTTTTCTTTTCATGCGAAAAACCTCCCTATTAATACTATTGTAGTTTAAATTGTGAAATGATACAATTTACAAAGAGAAAGTTTATGTAAATATTTGTTCAGAGGTGCAGTTTATGGACGTAAATAAGAAAACACAAAGAAATAGATTTACAAGAATGTGTATAGGAGAAGCGATTGTAGAACTTATGAAGAGAGAAACTCTCGATAAGATTACAGTAAGCCAGATTGCGAAAAAAGCAGGTATTTCACGTATGACTTATTATCATTATTATGATTCTAAAGTGAATGCGATAGAAGACTATCTACGTGAGATCATTATTCAATATTTGACAGAAAATAAAAAACGTCCTAAAGAAGAACGTTTCATGGAATATTCACATATCTTGTTTTCAATAGAATTCTTTGATCAGTATGCGACATTCTTTATTATCATGGAAAGACAAGGTCTTTATTCTGTATTAGTGAATGCAGTCAACCATTTCATGGTAGAACTCTATTCTGATCATAAAGATATGATTTATCGTGCGTATTACTATGCAGGTGCTTTACTCAATACATTTATTAATTGGGAAAAGACAGGAAAACTTGTTTCTGCACAGGATGTAGCCAAGATGATCAGTGAAAGTGCACCACAGATGCCTTAATAATGAGGCATCTTTTTTTTATGTCTTTTAATTTGTCTAGTGCAGCAAGAAGTATTTCATCCTTCTTTGCAAAATGGAAACGAATGAGATGTTTTACATCTTCTTTAAAGAAACTAGAACCAGGCACAGCTCCTACACCTACAATACGGGCTAAGTCCTCACAGAACTTTACATCATCGTTCTGACTACTCTTGTCATTCTTCTTATTACTGAATCAGTAAATGTATCAGTACGATGAGATAAATTCATAAAACCAACTCATTTTCAAATAAATTATCACAATGATTAATATTTGTTACGTAAAATGGATGATAAGACATGAATTATCTGAAGTTGATTGTTGTTCATGATATGATGAATATATATGAGAGGAGAATAGTATGAGTATTATTGATTTACATATGCATAGTTTCTATAGTGATGATGGTGAATATACACCAACACAGTTAGTAGATATGTGTCACGAATCAGGTATCCAGATTATGGCTATTACAGATCATAACTGGATTAAAGCTAATAATGAAGCATCTTTAAGATGCAAGGAATTAGGTATGACTTATATACCAGCCATTGAAGTAGATTGTACCTACAAGGGTGTGAATCTTCATGTTGTGGGATATGGTATTGATGATTCAGGAGAATTTAATAAGCTAGGTGAAAGCATTGAGAAACAGGAACAGGCATGCAGTTTAAAGAAACTAGAATTGACTAATAATCTAGGTTTTGAATTAGATAAAGCAAAGTTAGATGCTTTATCTTCTAATGGTGTCTATACAGGAGAAATGTTTGGAGAAGCGTTACTCAATGATCCACGTTATATTGATAATGAAATACTTGCACCTTATCGTGAAAATGGTTCTAGAAGTGATAATCCTTTTGTGAATTTCTATTGGGATTATTATGCACAGGGTAAACCCTGTTATACGGAAATTAAATTTCCTACATTAGAAGACACAATTAAACTGATTAATAAACATGGTGGAGTTGCAGTCTTAGCCCATCCTGGGAATAACCTTAAAGGACAGTTTGAATTATTGGATGAAATGGTCAAACTAGGACTACAAGGTGTTGAATGTTTCTCTAGTTATCATTCGGAAGAAGTGAATCAATACTTCTATAATAAGGCAAAAGAACTAAATATTCTTTATACATGTGGTAGTGATTTCCATGGTAAAACAAAACCTTCTATTAAGTTAGGTGGACATCATAGTCAAGTAGAAGAAGAGATAAAAGAAAACTTAAGAAAGTATCATTTGATTTAAGGAAAGTGAAAGCTTTCCTTTTTATTTGAGTAATGACTGAACAACTTGAGTATATATAAGTGAAGGGGCTATATATCAAAATTGACTTTTATGCCCTCGACATATATAATAAAGGGCATAAAAGACAATAACTAAATTGGAGGTGATAGAATGAATATATCGGATACAATCATACAGCTTGCGAAAGAGAATAATGGTGTTATTACATCTGCGGCAATTACCAAAAAAGGAATATCCAGAGGAAACTTAAAAAAACTTGTGGATGAAGGTAAACTTGAAAGAAGTGTGAGAGGTGTATATATTCTTCCTGAAGTATGGGGAGATGAATTTGTGGATTTGCAAGCTAGGTTTAAGAAAGGAATTTTTTCTAATGAAACAGCATTGTTTTTATGGGACTTAACGGATAGAACACCGAATAGATATGATATGTGTTTTCCAAATAATTATAATCTGACAAATGTAAGGAATGAGGGAGTCAATTGTGCAAGGGTGAAACAGGAATGGTATGATGAAGGAAAGACTCAAATACAATCTCCAGGTGGAAATAAAATAATGGTATATAGTATGGAACGTACTTTGTGTGATATTCTCCGCAAGCGCGGAGGATTGGATAAAAGTATTATTGCAGAAGCATTTAAACGCTATGTGATCAGAACCGATAAGAATATTCCACTTTTATCGGAATATGCGAAGAAGTTTCATGTTGAGGATAAAGTAAGAACTTATCTAGAGGTGCTCATATGAAAAATGCGATGCAACTTAAAGCTATTATTAAGAATATCTCAAAAGAAAAGCAAATTTCAGCGCAGCTTGTCATGCAGAACTTTATGCTGGAGCGTTTGTTAGAGCGAATTTCTATTTCAAAGTATCATCACAATTTTGTATTGAAAGGTGGTTTTCTTATAGCTGCAATGGTGGGCTTAGATACTAGAGCCACTATGGATATGGATGCAACAATTAAAGATTGGCCAGTTAATGAAGAAAGTATTAAAAAGATGTTTTTTGATATATGTAATACTGATTTACATGATAATATAACTTTTGAATTAAAGAAAATATGTGAAATTCGAGAGGGCGACAAATATACGGGATATCGTGTTTCAATATCTGCTAATTATCCACCAATGGCTGTGCCTTTGAAATTGGATATCACAACGGGGGATAAAGTTACACCTGAAGCAATAAGATATGGGTATAAGTTGTTATTGGAAGATAAAGAAATCTCTGTACTTGCTTATAATCTGGAAACAATTATGGCAGAAAAGTTAGAATCTATTGTTTCAAGAGGTGACCAGAATACTAGATTAAGAGATTATTATGATGTTTATATTCTTATGAAGCTGCAGTATAAAAATATTGAACCAGAGTATTTGAAGGCAGCGCTTGACGCAACATCGAAAAAGAGAGGTACTTCAGAAGTCCTCAGGGATTATAAGAACATCATTGCTGTTGTTAAAAAGAGTGGCGTGATGAATAGTCAATGTAGAACTTATCAGAAAAATTTTGAATATGCTGCGGACATTAGTTTTGATGAGGCTTGTGATGCTGTTATGCATATGATGGATATGTATTCTTTATAAGAGGAGATGAGATTATGTATCAGGAACCGGTTAAGAACTTCAATAAAATACGAGACTATATCAGAGAATTCTATATCAATGGATTCAAGAGTCGACAGGATTATACAATTAAAAGTGCACGTTCTTATGATGATGAAAAAAGACGTATAGAAAGTTATATGAGTGATTATATTGACTATCATATGACACCAGGTGGTAAGGTTCCTTACTTATCGATTGATACACGTATCACCCAGCATAATCCCTTATATAGAGTATGGAAAACAAAAAGCTTTACTGATCATGATATCATTCTTCACTTTCTTATATTAGACTTACTGCATACATCTTTATCCATGAGTGAACTCATGGATCAAATAGATGATAAGACAAATCATACGTATCTCTATGATGAATCAACACTTAGAAAGAAACTGAAAGAATATGTAAAAGAAGGACTCCTTATCACAACTAAGAAAGGTAAGAAGATCTATTATCAATTAAGTGAAGACTACATCATTTCTCATGATATTCTTGATTTTTTTAGTGAAGTATCTCCTTGTGGTGTCATTGGTTCTTATATACTTGATAAACAGGAGAAAGAGGATTCTCTCTTTGGTTTTAAACATCATTATTTGACTCATGTATTAGACAGTGAAGTGCTTTATGATTTATTCAATGCGATACATCAGCATAAGTATGTATCGATAAGAACATCAAATAATAGAATAAAGGTCATCCCTCTTAGTATATTTATAAGTGTACAGGATGGCAGACAATATTTGATGGCTTATATGTGTCGAAATAAAAAGATGCATTCATTTCGTCTGGATCATATTATTTCTATTAAGTCTCTGGAAGAAGCAGAAGACTTTAAGGTATATAGAAAAGAGTTAGAAGAAATGAAGAAACATCTATGGGGTGTAAGTTTTTCTAATGGTTCTTTAGAAACAGTAGAATTTACTCTATATCATGAGCCATGGGAAGAACATATATATAGACGATTATTACGTGAGAAGAGATGTGGGTATGTAGAAAGAGTGAATGAGAATACAAGTCGTTTCTATGCAGAAGTATATGATGTAAAGGAAATGATTCCTTGGATTCGTACATTTATATGTCGTATTCAATCTATTTCTATATCGAATAAAGAAGTAGAAAAACAATTTAAACAAGATTTAGAAGAGATGTATCGTTATTATGAGGAGGATGAAGATGATATTTCATGAAATATACAGTCTTTACTATAAGACTGTGACTTGTCTCATACAGTCTTCTTTTACTCATGTGAATGAAATAATAAATGAGAATGCATTTAAAGAAAGCTTCATGATGTTGGAGGAAGCGTTAGAAAGATGGCCTATAAAGAACATAGATGTCTCTACTTATCATTTGACACTCCTTCAAAAGAGATGGTTAAAGGCTATTTCATTAGATCCTCGTATGCAGCTTTTTTCTTATTCCTGGTCTTTTCTAGATGATATAGAACCACTCTTTACACCTGATGATATTTATATTTACGATCAATATAGTGATGGTGATTCTTATACAGACTTACAATATCAGAAGAATTTTCATATCATCATGCAAGCCATTAAAGAGAAGTCTGGTTTAGCTGTGACATGGAAAACGAAGCAGAAAACAAGTTATGTCTTACCGCAGTTATTAGAATATTCAGAGAAGGATGATAAGTTTCGTTTAGTTGCGTATGATGGAACAGTGATCAATGTTTCAAGAATAGAAGAATGTCATTTGACTGATCATAATGTTTCTACCACGAATAAACAAAGAGTAGAAAAATATGTCTTGATAGAAGTGAAGGATGAAAGAAATACACTGGATAGAGTTCTTCTTCACTTTGCACATTTTAAGAAAGAAACAGAAAAGAAAGAACAGACTTATACAGTTAAACTTTTCTATGATGAATCAGATGAGACAGAGATGGTGATTCGATTGTTGTCATTTGGTTCTATGATCAAGGTGATAGAACCACTAGAATTCAAACAACTCATAAGACAAAGATTAAAGAAACAGAAAGCATATTCCATTTAAAAAGGGCGATGATTCGCCCTTTTAGTAATTTCTATCAAATGATATATATCTTGTTCCCTGGAAAGTAAGTTTTCCTTGATCTCCTTCTACCATGAATCCATATTCACGACTTGGTACTACAAGTTCTATTCTATCACCGCTTTCTACTTCAAAAGTCACGTAGTAGGTTGTATGTGATGTTGACATCATATCCTCTTGGTGCGTATACATAGTATCTGCACGTTTAGTGACTATCTTTACTGGAACGCTTAAACGTGGTGAATTATTATTCTTATGCCAGGTACCAATACCACTGACTATAACATAGATGAACATTCCTATTACTAGTACAGGAACTATTGTAAACATTAGATCAAACATGGGATTTCCCTCCTCGTATATGATTTTACTATAGTTCGCAACTTTTTGTCCACGATAATCAGTGCCTTATTCTCTATGATGTTGTTGAGGTGAGAAGTAATGATAGAAATAAGAGGAAAGAAAAATAATGCGATATGTTTTGCATCACAGATAGATGAAAAAGCTTTAGAACAGATTAAAAGAATGTGTGATTATGATCTTACATTAGGAAGTCAGATTCGTATCATGCCAGATGTACATGTGGGAAAAGGTTGTACAATTGGCACGACAATGACTATTAAGGATAAGGTATGTCCTAATATTGTAGGTGTAGATATAGGCTGTGGGATGTATACAGTGAAATTATTAAATAAAGAAATTGATTTTAAGAAGATCGATGAAGTATGTTCATGGATTCCTTCTGGAATGAATGTATGGGAGACTCCTTTAGAAACATTTGATTTATCTGAGTTAAAGTGTTATTCATCTCTTAAGAAATTATCACGTCTAGAAAAGTCATTAGGAACATTAGGTGGAGGCAATCATTTTATAGAGATTGAGCAGTCTATAAGTGGTGATTATTATTTGGTTATTCATTCAGGAAGTCGTAATCTTGGAAAACAAGTGGCAGAAATATATCAAAGACGTGCCATTAATCTACATAGAGGATGGGACGAATATATATTAAGACGCCAGGAAATTATTAAAGAATATAAAGAACTTGGGAAAAGCAAGGAAATCAATCACGCATTAGAGGAACTTAAGAAAGGTTATGGAATTTTAGATATCCCAGAAGATCTGTGCTGGTTATATGGGGAGGCATTAACTGATTATCTTCATGATATAGAGATATGTCAGAAATATGCGATGAGGAATAGAGAACTAATAGCCAGTATGATAATGGAAAAGGCATCTCTTACAGAAATCGACTCTTTTCATACCATTCATAACTATATAGATATTAATGAAATGATATTAAGAAAAGGGGCTATACGAGCTGTAAAAGGTGAGAAGGTTCTTATTCCTATGAATATGAAAGATGGATCTACTCTAGGTATAGGTAAAGGAAATAGGGAGTGGAACTATTCAGCACCACATGGTGCGGGAAGAATATTATCACGTAAGCAAGCAAAAGAAATGTTGGATATCAAGGAATATAAGAAGTCTATGGAAGGAATCTATACAACTTCTATTTCTCTAGATACATTGGATGAAGCACCACAGGCATATAAATCAGTAGAAGATATACTAGATGTTGTTGGAGAAACAGTAGATGTAATAGAGGTGTTAAAGTCTGTATATAACTATAAGGAGCATGGAAATGAGACAAGAAATAATAAACAAGCTTAATGAGATTGAAAAGAAAGAACGTGTAAAGATTATTTATGCGATAGAGTCAGGAAGTCGTGCCTGGGGGTTTGAGTCTATTGATAGTGATTATGATGTACGTTTTATTTATGTAAGAAAGAAGGAAGATTATCTTTGCCTGGATGAGAAATCAGATGTGATAGAACTGCCTATAGATAAAGTGTTTGATATAAGTGGATGGGATATCAAGAAGGCTTTAAAGCTTCTATATAAGTCTAATCCATCATTACTTGAGTGGTTTGCATCACCTATTGTGTATAAAGAAGCAAAGGAAGCATCTTATATTAGAGAAGTGATTCCTCTCTATTTTTCACAGAAGAAGTTATATCATCATTATCAAAAAATGACAAAAACACTATTAAAATATATGAATAAAGAGAAAGTACCTGTGAAGAAGTATCTCTATATTTTTCGTTGTATCTTATCTAGTCAATATATTATACATAATAAAAAGCAGTCTCCAATAGACATAGAAAGGCTAATAGAATGTGAACTTCCTAATGAATTAAGAGAAGATATAAATAAGCTACTAATGATCAAGAAGAACAGTAATGAGAAGAAGTATGTGGATCATATTTCCTCTTTAGATGAGTTTATACTTACTAGTTTAGAAGAAAAAGATGTGTCTTTTATGGAAGATAGAGAAGTATCCTGGGATAGGTTGAATAACGTATTTAGGCTTATAATAGACGCATATCATAATAGTGTATAGAAATATTAAGTGATGTGTTTTAATAATAGTCATTGAAAAAATACGCTATATATCAATAATAATTCGCTTTCTCAAAATCATATAATGACAATAAAGAGAAATGAAATAATATTACAAATTGTAAGTGTATACTGTGTCAACCGAAATTGATAATGTCTCAAAAATAATCAAACATTAGCACCACAACGGTGCTTTTGTTTTGCAGCATAATTCGCAAAGCTGGCTTTTCTCTATGGATGATTCATTGGAGGAATATACTTTTTCTTTTCTTTCTTAGGTGCCTCCTCAGGAGCATCAAATTCCTTTGATACTAGTTCATGTTCAGCTACTT
>QWCK01001139.1_pt1 | contig 41005 bp, 36 predicted proteins | sample 1972571 | NCBI WGS metagenome assembly QWCK01 (sample SAMN09866710, study PRJNA288562) | Human gut metagenome isolate term2_stool, whole genome shotgun sequencing... | isolation source: gut | host: Homo sapiens | place: USA: California | reverse complement strand
CTTCTTCATCTCTTTGCTTTGTGCTAACTGCTTCAGAACTATAACCTTCAAATGGATCTTGACCATCTTCTGGTAAATCTACAGTCTTATCTGTTGTTATAACATTTCCTTCTTTATCTACTGTTTTGTAGATATGGTGTTCGACGAATCTTCCTGGTTGTTTTACATATTCGTAAGTTACAGCTAGTTCTTTATCTTCTACATATTTTCCAGATTCAACGGATTTTCCATCTTGGCTGATTTTTACTTCGTCTGAACCTTTGTCTGCTGTTACCTTTGTAAATTCGTAGCCGTCTTTATCAACTTTTTTTGATGTGTATGATTCATCTTTTGTTCCACTTGTTGCATCTTTTGGCTCTGTTATTGTCTTATCTTCAACAACATTTCCTTCAAAGTCTAGTGTCTTATATACGTGAGTTTCTTTGAAGGAGCCTTTTTTAGCATCTCTTTCGTAAATATAAGTTACTTCTTTTGTTTCACCTACTTTGAAGTGACCTTGTGTTATTTTTCCTTGATCATCATAAGCTGGATTATTAACTAATTTATCAGTAGCAACTTTTACAAAGTGATATCCTGGTATTTCATTTTTGTCTGTGTAATAGTATTCGTCAGCTGTACCTGATACAGTTGCTCCTGGAATTTCAAATCTGCTTGTTTCTTCTCCATCTTTTTTAGTTATATAAATATGATGTTCTTTAAAGTATCCTAAAGTTTCTTTTTCACCTTCAGAAGCCGTACTATTTTCTTGAACAGTATATGAGTTATCTAAGAATAAACTTGCTTCCCCATCACCATATAAAGTTCCATTAGAGTATAGTTCAGTATATTTGCCATCAATTTCATTGGCATGACCTTTAACTACAACTACATAAGGGCTATCAATTTTATTTCCATTTCCAAAGTTCATAGTAAACATAGGTTCACCTTTGAAGTTTCGGAATTCACCTTTAACATTTGTTGCTGGTTGAGCTCCTTCCGGATTTTCAATTATGGCATCCGGTAATTTTGCACCCTTAGGAAGTTTTTTAACTTCTATTTTTGTATTATTTGCTAAATAATCAACACTTCTTGGCTTATCTGCATCATGAGGACTTGAAAGTAAGAAGCCTACCTTACCCATCTGTCTACCATTTTGGTCATCAGTAGTAGATGGTGTAATTTCTTTTGATTCCGGATTTAAATAAAATACTTGAGTAAACTCACCAGTCTTAGGGTTATATGCTATAAATTGACTCTTACCATTAACATCACTGCTCAATTCAGCTTCGTAAATTTTTCCAAAATCTACTTTAATCTTTTGCTCATCTTTTGCTTTCTCACCTATGTTAATTTTGAAAGTTTGGTCAGATGTTTCTTGAACTTTTTCTCTATTTTCTTGAGCTGAGTTTATAATGTAAACTCTGGCATATTTTAGGTCATTTATTTCTTTAGTAAAAGTGTATTGAATCGTTTGTTTGTCTATTCTTTTAGCATTTGCAATTATTTTATCACCAAATTTAACTGGCAGGGCATAATCTGTATCTGGTTCAATGCCCTTTAAACTCATGTTATCAGATAGCTTTACTGTAAATGTGTCGCCTTCCTTAGTTCCTTCTGGTGTTGTAAAAGATACACCCCATGTTAGTTGTTCACCAAGTCCTGCATCTAAGGTTTTAGGTGTAGTCGTGTTTTCAGTACGAATACTAACTCTAGGGTTTATAATATCATTTGAAATATCCTTCGCTTGAATCGATTCACTTGCTTTTTGGGCTTCTGGATCTGCAAGCTTAGCAAGTTCAAGGGCAACAATGTTTTCTTCTGGTGCTAGACTTTCTTCAGCTGGTGCTGCGGGTTCTTCTGCATCTTTTACCACAGGTTCAGTTACAGTTTCTACCTTTGCTTCATCTTGAGATTTTTCCTCTACTAGATCTTCTGCCTTGGGACCTTCTTGGACTTCTTCTCCTGCTAGGCTAGTTTCTACTGAGGCTGGGGCAGCTTGGACTTTTTCCTCTACTGGAGCTTCTGCTTCTTTAGAGACTTTTTCTTCCATGGCTATGGCCACTGGTTCTTTACTTGTTTCCACTTGGGCATGAATTTGGCCAGGTGCCATAAAAATCATACAACCTAAAAAACAGGAAACAAAACCAATAGATAATTTTCGCATCCCATATTTAAGACTTCGCTTACTAGCTCTTTCTTTTTTATCTGCTAAAAATTCTTGCATCTTTTCCAATATTTTCTCCTCCTTCTCATTAATGGGTTCATCTTTCCTACACTTTTAAGTATTATATACTTTTTTTCTGTACTTTCAAGGATTTTTTTTAGATTTTTTTAATTTTTTAAGTATTTTTTGCATGAGACTATTTTTTCTTTACTCAATCTAGACCTTCTTAAACCTAGCTTTGGTAAATTCTTTTACTCTTTATTCCATTAAAAAGGACCCCTCATGGGGTCCTTTTTTCTTTATGCTAATTCTTCCGCTTCTACACTGACAACTTTTTTCATGCCACGGCCTTTTCTTTCGAATTTAACAATGCCGTTTGCTGTTGCAAAAAGTGTATCGTCGGAACCACGGCCTACATTTTCGCCGGGATGAATTTTTGTTCCTCTTTGACGTACTAGAATATTTCCAGCGAGAACATATTGTCCGTCACCTTTTTTAAGTCCTAGACGTTTTGATTCAGAATCACGACCGTTCTTTGACGATCCCATTCCTTTTTTAGAGGAGAACAATTGTAGATTTAATCTTAACATTTTTTACCTCCTGTAATTTTCAAATAGGGCTGGGCTGTTTTTTCAATCATTTCTAAGCCACAGACCATTGTTTGAAAAATGATTTGAATGGTTTTATCCTCTGCAGTAGCTGGGTCTATCTTGACGCTTAAAAAGCCATCTTCCATCTGGTAGGGGATGTCTTTTTCTGCTAGGCCCGCCACTTGATGTAAACTTTCCACACAGGTTTGGGTCAAGATGCTGACTGCGGCGCAAACCAGGTCGTATTCGCCTTGGTTGTTGCCGGCATGGCCCTTGGCCTTAAAGCCTGTCAGGATACCCTCTACATCATAAACATCAATTTGGATCATTATGCAATGGTTCCAATTTCAATAAATGTATATGGTTGACGATGTCCTCTTTTATTCCGGTAGTTTTTCTTTGCTTTGAACTTGTAGACAACGACTTTTTTTGCCTTGTTTTGTTCAAGAACCTTGGCTTCAACCTTTGCTCCTTCCACGTATGGACGACCAACTTTTACGTCATCGCCGCCTAGGAAAAGAACCTTGTCAAAAGTCACGGTATCGCCTACTTGGGCATCAAGCTTTTCGACACGAAGTTTGTCTCCTTCTTGCACCTTGTATTGCTTGCCGCCGGTTTCAATTACTGCGTACATTGTAGCACCCCCTTATTTTCTAAGACTCGCCTAGCCAGGTAATAAATTTTAAAGACCTGTTTCGTGCGGTTACATCTAAGTATTTTAGCATGAACTTTGCTAAATTGCAATATCTTTCTTACTTTTCTTTTCTCTTCCGAACCAATTCATAGAGGCCCATGGGGGAAAAACCGTAGAGGATGGCCTGGGGGTCTTCTCGGAAGGCCTCTGCCAGGATTTTTTCCAGGTCTTTTTTCTTGTCCTGGTCACAGGTAATGAAGTCAATGACTAGCATCCCTCTAAGGTCCCGTCTAAGAATTTGCTGGCTGGCTTTTTTGGCTGCCAGGATGTTGATTTCTTCCGGGGTCAGACCCTGGTCTGGACCCTGGGAGCTATCTACATCGATGCTGGTTAGGGCTGCGGTTTTTTCGATCCGGATGAGGCCCCCTCCCTCCAAGGGGACCTGGACCTTGTTGAGTTCTTCCAAGACTTGTCGGTAGTCCTCCATATGGTAGAGGGAGTCTTCCACATGGATCCAGCCCATTTCCCGGGCCAGGTCGGGGTCGTTGGTATAGACCCTTTGTCCTTCTGGAACCTGGTCTTTCCTATAGAGGCACTTGGCCTTGGGGGAAAGTCTTTCTTCCTGGAGGAGCCTTTGCCAAAGCCGGTAGAGGTCTTTGGCTTCTTCCAGGTCTCTTTTGGGGTCCTGGGCCTTGGTCCGAATGAGCCAACCTCCCGGTGGTAGGTCTTTTTTGGCCTCCTGCCAAATTTTTTTCAGGGCCTTTTTATTCTTTAGGGAATAGTAGAGTTTCTTGCCCTGGGGAAAGTAGACCAGCCGGTCTCCTGGAATGGAGAGGTCGGTTTTCAGGCCGGGATATTTTTTGCTATAGGCATCCTTGGCCACTTGAACCAGGACCAGGTCCCCCTTGGCCAGGTCCAGGTCTTCTTGTAAAAAGCCCCTTTGCCCTTGGCCCAGGTCTAAAAAGTAGGCCTTAAGTTGGGGGACCCGGTGGTCCACCCGACCCAGGTAGATGTTCCCCACCAGGGATTTTTTATAGGGTCGAACCCGGTGGATTTGTCCTTCTTTAAATTCCACCCAAACCGGGTCTTTGAACTTGTCAATAAAGATAAAGTCCTTATCTTCCGTGAAAGACTTGTCCGTTTTCATCATAGTTGGTCACCCTTTTTACGCCAATTTCATCCATGTCCCAGTCTAGGCCCAGGGATTCTTTCATAGCCTTTAGAAAGAGGTCGGGTCTTAGGGTTGCCCCCTCCTTGCTGGAAAATTTCCCGTAGAGGATGGGGCCCTCCTGCCAAATTTCTTCCACCAGGTCATAGGCATCTTCTTCTACTAAAATTTTCTTCCGGCCCCGCTTTCTCCGTCTTTGAATCATGAGCTTGTCCAGGTCCTTAAAGGCCTGGGCCAGGTCCAGCTTGTCATCTCCTAAGTCAAAGGCATAAAGACAGGCCTGGATCCTCTGTTGAATGGCCGTCTTATCAAAGTCGGCAAAGACTTCTTTAATGGTTACCCCTTGAGGCAATTCCCGGTTTAGCCGGTCTTTCATTTCCTCCAAGGGATAGCCATCTTCAACCTGGATATCCATAAATTCACTTTGACTTTCCACCCCCAGGGATAGGGGGTTGCCCAGGGTGAACTTGGGATGGGGGTTGAAGCCCTCGGAGTAGATCACGGGAATCTTGGCCCGTTCAATGGCCCGTTCAAAGAGCCGGACCAGGTCCAGGTGGCTAATGTAACGGATCATTCCTAGTTTTGTATATTCAGCACGTACCTGCATGAAAGTCCTCCCACATCGAACAATTTTTAATCCCACATCCATGACAGCCCTTGCGGCAGTCCAGGGTGGTTTGGCCCTCAAGGGCCTTTTGGTATTCTTTCTTTAAATAGGCCTTGGTCACACCAATGTCAATAAAGTCCCAGGGCAGGACCTCGTCCAGGGGTCTTTCCCTATAGGCATAAAAGTCCGGGGAAATTCCCGTATCTTCCATGGCCTGGATCCAGAGGTCTTCCTTGAAACCATCGGTCCAACCATCAAACCTGGCTCTCAGTTCAAAGAGCCTGTAGAGGAGTTTTCCCGTCCGACGGTCTCCCCGGGCCAAGACAGCCTCGCAAACAGAGGTGGCCGGGTCGTGGTAGCGGAAGCGGATTTTGGGGTCCTTGACCCTTTCCTTGATAAAGTAGGCCTTTTGCAAAAAGTCTTCCTTGGTATTTTGGCCAAACCATTGGAAGGGGGTAAAGGCCTTGGGGACAAAGCATGAGGCCGAGGCCGTAACGGTAAAGTTCCCCTTGATTTCCTCCTTGGGCCGGTTGAAAAAGGCATCCTTGACCATTTCTGCCAGTTGGAGGATTCCCAAAAGGTCCTCCTCTTCTTCTGTGGGCAGGCCAATCATAAAGTAGAGTTTGATCTTGGACCAGCCCTCCTTAAAGACGTCTTGACAGACGGCCAAAAGGTCTTCTTGGCTGACATTCTTGTTGATGACATCCCTGAGTCTTTGGCTCCCTGCCTCCGGCGCAAAGGTCAAACCGGTTTTTTTCACTTTTTCAATTTCCTTTAAGACGTCGACAAAAAAGGTGTCTAGCCGGAGGGAGGGCAGGCTCATGGCCACCCTTTGGTCCTTAAATTCTTCCATGAGGTCTTGGATCAAGGGCAGGAGGTCCCGGTAGTCGCAAGAGCTTAGGGAGGACAGGGAAATTTCCCGGTAGCCTGTTTGGTCAATGAGTCTCTGGGCTTGGTCCAGGAGGTTTTCCTTGGATTTTTCCCGGATGGGCCGGTAGATCATCCCGGCCTGGCAAAAACGACAACCATGGGTACAACCCCGGAACATCTCCAAGACCACTCGGTCGTGGACGGTTTCAATAAAGGGGACAATTTGCTTCCTGTTTTGGGCCATTTGGTCCACCTGGTCCACCTTGCGTTTTTCAATGACTTCCGGAAGGTCAGCCAGGACTTCCCTGTGGGAAATAGTCCCGTCTTCCTTGTAGACTTCCCGGTAGAATTTGGGGACATAGATGCCCTTGATCTTGCCGGCAGCCAAAAGAAAGTCGTCCTTGGTCCCGCCCTGGTCCTTGATCTTTTGGTAGAGGCGGATGAGTTCTAGGTTGACTTCCTCCCCCTCTCCCATGATAAAGAGGTCGATAAAGTCCGCCAAGGGTTCTGGTGTATAGGCTACAGGACCTCCAGCAAGGACAATGGGGCCCTCCTTCCGGTCCTTGGCATAGATTTCCAGCCCAGCCAGGTCCAGCATATTCAAAATATTAGTAAAGGACAATTCATATTGGAGGGTAAAGCCCAAAAAGTCAAAGTCCTTGATGGGGGTCTTGGTCTCCAAACTGTAGAGGGGAATTCCCAAGGTCCGCATTTGCTCTTCCATGTCAAACCAGGGAGCGAAAACCCGCTCACAGGCTATGTCTTCTTGGTCGTTTGAAATCCCATAGAGGATTTGCAGGCCCAGGTGGCTCATGCCGATTTCATAGAGGTCGGGAAAGGCAAAGGCAAAACGGACCTTGACCTGGTCCGGGTCCTTGACGACGGCCCCTAGTTCCCCACCAATATAGCGGGCGGGCTTTTCCACCTTTTTCAAGGCTGCATCTAGTTTTCTTAAATCCATACTACCCCCTTAAAAGTCGATTCCACAGGCTTTTTTTCTGGACTCCAGGGTCCATACAAGCCTGGTCTGTGTATATTTTTGCAAAGTCTTGGGGGTAGAAAAAGGCCTGGCCCTCTTCTGGGCCATCCAGTCTGGGAAGAGTTTTGACTGGGTCAAAAGAAAGACCCTCCTGGTCTATTTTTTCCAGGAGTTTCTTGGGGTCTTTTACGCAAGTAAAGACAAAGGTTGCCCCCTGCCCCCAAAGACGGTTGTTCAATTTTACCTGATCCATGGCATAAAGTCCAGCCCGGTCAGGCGATGAGAGAAAGTAGACTTCCTCTGGCTCCAAAAGGTCCTCTAGGTCCTTCCAGCTGGGACCCAGGTCCAGGAAGATATGGTCATAGGTCTCTTCCAACTGGTCTAGGACTTTTTTTAAGCCCTCCAGGTCCAGGTCCTCCCTCTTCTTTAAAAGGGGCCCTTCCAAGAGATAGACCCCGTCTGTTTCAAGGATACAGTCCTCTAAGAGGGCGCCTCGGTTGCAGGCGTCATAGAGGTCGTAGATGGGAGAGGGCAAGTCCAGACTGGCCGAGGCGTCTTTTCGGCCAAAATTCAAGCTGACATAGATGGACTTTTGGATGGTTTTTGCTAATAGAAGAGCAAAAGAGGTGGATCCCACACCTCCTTTTGCTCCTATAATGATTGTTTTCATGTGCTTCCTTTCTAGGGAGTTAATTGGTTTTCAATGGGGAGGGTTTCTGTAACAACTTGCTTGTTCAAGCCGAAGTATTCTGCCATAACCCCTCTTAGGATGGGGCCACAGTTCATACCAGATCCTCCTTGGAAGAGGACAGCTGCCACAGCAATTTCCGGATCCTTGTAGGGAGCAAAACCTATTTGCCAGGAAAAAGAATCGTAGCTTTCTCCAGTATAGGGGTTGACTCCGGCCCTTTCAGCCGTTCCGGTCTTAATGGCCACTTCCACAGGAAAGTCCTTGTAACAGCGGTCATTCCCCCCTACCAGGGCAGCCAGTTGCATCCCCTTGGTTACTTCTTGGATGCTTTCTGGCCGGTTTAATTTAATTTGTTCTCCCTTGGCCTTGGGCTTGTAAAGGGAGTAGGCATTGTTTTCGTCCTTGACCTCTTGGACCAGGCTCAAGGGGTAGAGTTTACCCCCATTGGCCAGGGCCATGGCATAACGGGTCATTTGGGCCAGGGTATAGGAATTGGCCCCCTGACCAATGGTGATGTTCATGGTATCGGCCAGGTTCCAATTGGCCTGGTTGTAGTAGTCTGACACCATATAGTCCACCAGGGGTCTCTTTTCTTTCTTCAAATAGTGGTTGGGGTCAATGTTAAAGCTTTCCAACAGGGTCACCACTTCTTGCCGGCTGGGGGCCTGGCTCTTGTCCATAAGGTCCACCAGGGCCTTAGTGGCTTCAGCCTGTTTTTCTTCTGTTAAGACTTCATTGCTGGCTTCCTTCAAAACCCGATTTAAAAGGTTTCTAAGAAGCTGCTTCATGGTTTCTTTTTTCTGCTTGGGGTCTGGTAGGGTTCCCCTGGCCTCTGCAGGCATGGTAATTTCCATCCCAGTCTTTTTCCCCAAACCGAATTTTTCGGCCATGGTCTTAATTTCCTTTTCATCAATTTGCAGGGGAAGGCTCTTGCCTCTTCTTTGGTCCTCTCCCAGAGCTAGGGAATAAAAGTAGTAGTTACAAGAATCCCGGATGGCATCCTTAAGGCTTTCAGCCCCGTGGGTTTGCTTGGATTGGTTCCAAAGCCAGCAACCAAAGACTGACCCTCCCACATCTACATAGCCCCCATCTTGGATGGTCATTTCAGGATCCAGACCCTTTTCCATGGCTGCCAGGGCCGTGACCATCTTAAAGATGGAACCGGGTTGGACGGCAGTTTGGAAGGGGATGTTGTAGAGGGGTCTGGCTGCCAGGGGATTTTTTTCCTCCAGGGGGATTAGGGACTCCCAGTCCACGCTGGAGATCCCCGTGGCAAAGAGGTTGGGGTCATAGGATGGGAAGTTGGCCATGCAGAGAATCTTCCCTGTTTTTACATCTACAGCCATGACGGCACCAGAAGTGGCATGGACATAGGGCCTGCCCTTTTCCCTGGAAGCCAGGAAGGGGAAGTTGCCCCATTGGCTTTCGTAAACTCCCCCCCTTTGGATCAGGTAGAGGGACTGGGCCAAGACTTCCTCAGCTTTTTTTTGCAGGTTCAAGTCAATGGACAGGTAGACATTCTTTCCTGCCACAGGGGCCCTTTCGTCCAAGACGGCTGTGGTATTTCCCTTGGCGTCTACTTGGACTCTTTGCCGGCCATTTTTCCCATGGAGGTAGGATTCAAAACTTTCTTCAATGCCGGTCTTGCCGATAATGGCATCCCGTTCATAGCCTTTTTTAGTATATTTCTTGATGTCTTCTTCGGAAGAAATCTTTCCCAAATAGCCCAAGACATGGGCTGCAGTCTTACCCAGGGGGTAAGACCGGATGGGTTTGGAGGCAACGGCAATGCCAGGATTTTCAGAGAAGTTTTCGCTAATTTGGGCCACCGTTTGGTCCTGGATCTTGTAGGCCACAATAATGGGCAGGTAGGCCAGGTTGCCCTGTTTATTTAATTCATAGTAGAGGTTTAAAATTCCCCTAGCATCGTAGGGACTCAGCTTGGGCGATAGGTCATACTTGTCTCTTAGGCCTTGGAAGGCTTCTTGGTCCGGGACTTCCAGGTCCACCTTGGAGGCCTGGTAAAAGTCTTCCTTGTTTTTAAGGCTGACGTAATTATAACCTCCGTCGGCAATGGAAATTCCCGTATAGATGCCCTGGTCAATCAAGATTCCCTGGGCCAGGTTCCGGACAGGGTCTTCTTCCAACCAGGCCTCCAAGACCTTGAGGTCCATGAGTTTTTTGGAGACATAGTCCCGGGCATTCTTCCCGTCCTTGTCCCGATAAACCCCTTCCTTATTTTCAGGCTCTAATTTAATCTTTTCCGGGCCCTGCTTGTTTAGGACCTTAACCAGGTCTTTTTTTACCTGGATATCTTCTTCCTCCAGGCTCTTTTTAAAGGCCAGGTCTCCGGCTCCCTTGTCCTTAAAAATCGTTAGGAAGTCTTCCTTGGCTGAGGATTGGAGGGTGATTTCTGGATAGGAATCCATCCAGGCCATCTTGGATTTCTTGTAGTCCTTGTCAAATTTATTGGCATAGGGCTTTAGGGTCAAGGGCTCTGCCAGTCCCTTGGAAGAAACCAGGTCAAAGGCCAGCTTCCGGGCCTGGGCATTGGATAGGACTTTTTTCAGGGCCGTGGGATTTTCTTTTAAGAGAATCACCAAGGACTCCTTGGCTGTCAACTTGGGATCCAGGTGGTTTTTTTGAAGCCAGTCAACCTGGTCTTCTTGGCTGGTGAAGGCAAAGCCATTTAGGCTGTAGTTCACAGGGGCTTGGCCCTGTCCCAGGGCCCTTAGGCATTCCCGGGCCATGAAAAAGGTCTCAACTTGACCTAGAGAATCCACCTGCATGGTTTGGTCCACCAGGTCTGGCAAGAGGTCATTGTCTAAGATCTTGGCAATGAAAACTTCCATGGCACTTTCCTTGATGGAAACTTCTTCCTGGACGGACTTAAAGTCGATATCATTAATAATCAGGGGGAAGTCGTCTACGACATTGGCCCCGTCTTCTTCTAAAAAGTGGACCAGCTTATAAAAATCCCGGTTTTTTTCTTCCCGGTCCAGCTTGTCCAATTCATCTTTTCTTAATTCTACAGTATAAACTGGCTTGTTGCCTGCAATTAAAAGGCCGTTTCGGTCCCGGATTTCCCCCCTAGGAGCCGTCAGGACCAGGTCCTTGGCCCTTTTATTTTCCGAAACCTCCCGCCAGTGGTTGCCCTGGAGGATGGTCAACTGGAAGAGCCGGCCCATTAAAAGGATAAAAAACAGGGCCACTGCAAGGCCAAAAAAGCGAAAGCGGTTGATTTTATCGAGTTTTTCAATCCAATAACGAATCATACTTTCCCCCCTTGTAGCGGTTTAAAAAGATAAAAATAAGTCCCTGCAGGCCTCCTTGGACCAAGAGTCGGAGGTTGACACTTTGCCTTAGGACCATTTCTGTTGCCAGGCCAGTTCCCAGCAGCTGGTGAAAGATCCCGGTAAATAATTGGTAGAATAAAAAGCTAAAAATCCCTGTCAAAATTGCAGAGACAAAGCTGTTGCTATTGAAATAGGAAATCAGGCTTTGGATGAAAAAACCCGTGGCGAAAAAAGACAGCATGTAAAAGCCAAAACTGTCTAAAAAACACAGGTCATAGAGAAAGCCCAGGTAGAGACCCAGGTAGATGGGTTTGACCCGGGAGGGTTGGTAGGCCAGAGCCACCAGGACCAGGAGGAGGAAGTTCACCTGGTTTAAGAGGGGGATTTGTTGGAAAAGGGAAATGTCTAGGAAAAAAACTAGGCTGGAGATAAGAATTGCTAAAACCATGGCCTAGTCCACCACCACAAAAACCTGGTAGATCTTTTTAAAGTTCACAGCAGGTTTCAGGCTAATTTCCTGGATCATCTTTTCCTCATCCCTCTTGACCTTGTCCACCGTTCCCAGGTAGACATCCCCCTTGTAAAGGTCTCCCACTCCGGAGCTAATGAGTCGGTCTCCCGGCACAATGTCTGCCGCATCGTCATAGCTATAGCCCCAAAGAAGGTCACCGGACTTGCCGGCCAGGATTCCCCCCTCCTGGTTACGGATATTTTTAAAGGCCACAGATTGGTTTTCATTGATAATGGCCGTGACCTTGGCCCAGTTATCCCCTACATCAACCACCCGGCCCACCAGGCCTTGGGCGATGATGCCTTGGGGGTCGTCTACTCCTAAAAGGACTGTGGCATCTTTTTTTATCCCGTCCTTCTTGCCCCGGTTGATTTCAAAATTGGAAAAATAATTGCTGGGGTCCTTGCCAATGACTCGAGCTTCCACTAATTTGTAGTCGGTGGACTTCTTTACTTCAGAAGCTGCCCTTAGGTAGTCTGTTTGGCCGATAATTTGGTTGAGCTTACGGTTTTCATCTGCCAGGGCTGCCACTTCTTTTTCCAGGGCCTTGTTTTCCCTGTAGAGTTTGGGCAGGTGGACTAGGGTACTAGCTCCTTGGCCCAAACCTTGGCCTATTCTGGCCAGGCCCGTTTGGACGGGTTGGGTCACATCTAGTAAAAAGCGGTCCAGGACATGCAAACTAAGCCTACCAGTATTGGTAAAGCCCAGTAAAAAAATAAGCACTGCGGATATTCCAAGCAAGATGGCTCTTTGTCGATATTTTTTTAATTTATCCATGGCCTAGTCCACCAATTTCCCCTCTTCTAAAAAACTATAATACCGCTTACCACCTACAATGAGGTGGTCAACGACAGGTATCCCCACCAGGTCCCCAACCTGCTTAAGGCGTTGGGTTAGATGGATGTCTTCCTGGGAAGGCGTCACATCTCCTGAGGGATGGTTATGTACTAAAATCACACTATGGGCCCCACAGTCCAGGCAGTGTTTAAAGACGTCCCTGGGGTGGACCACAGTATAGTTTAAGGTCCCCTTGGTCATCCTGTGGACAGAAATCAATTCCTTCTTTGTATTTAGGCACAAGAGGACAAATTCTTCCACTGAGGCCCAACTCATTTGTCCCAAGACAAAATCAGCCACCTTTAAGGGGCTGTTGAGCTTGTACTTGATGGGCTCTTGACTAAAACTGACCCTCTTGGCCAGCTCCATGGCTGCCAAAATAGTGGCGGCCTTGGCATCTCCTATCCCCTTGATTTCCTTTAGGGACTTAAGGCTGATCCGGCTGAGTTGGGATAGGCCCGATACGGCCTGGGAGTCTAGACCCTGCATATCTTGACACTTGGTTAAAATCTTTTCTGCCAGACGAAGGGCCGATTCCTTTTGGGTTCCGGACCCTAGAAGGATGGCAATGAGTTCCACATTGCTTAGATTGTCTGCCCCATAGGTCAAGAGTCTTTCCCGGGGTCTTTCCTCCTGGGGCAGGTTGAGGATGGTATAGGATTCTGTCATTGGTCCAGGTCCTCCAAATAATCACACAGCTTACTGGGTAGGCCAATGACATTGTTTAAGTCTCCGTCAAGGTCCTGAACAAAATTTCCTGCTCCAGCTTGGATGGCATAGGCTCCGGCCTTGCCCTCCCATTCACCAGAGTCCAAGTAGGATTCTAGTTCTTGGTCTGTCAGGTCCTTAAAGGTCACAGAAGTCACGTCATAGTCAATGATTTTCAGCTTTTGGTCTAGGTTCACCAGGGCAAACCCCGTATAGACCTGGTGGGTCTTACCAGATAGGTCCTTTAAAAACTCCCGAGCTTGGTCCCGGTTTTGAGCCTTGCCATAGGCCCGACCTTGGCCAAAAACCAGGGTGTCTGCCCCTAGGACCAAGTCATGGGGATGGTTTTTTGCCACCTTCAGGGCCTTTTCATAGGCCAGGGCCATGACCAGGCTTTGAGGGTCCTTCCCCTCTTTTTTCTCTTCAATATCTGCCGCCTCAACGGTAAAGTCGTATGAAAATTTCTTTAAAAGATCAATTCTTCTCTGGGAAGCACTGGCTAAAATCATTTCTACTCCTTAAAGACAATATTATTTCTTTTCATCTGGTCCACGATAAAATTAGACCCCAGCCCCACAAAAAATCCTGTAAAAATCCCCAGCAAGAGGAGCATGGGCAGGTAGGCAAAAATTCGCCAATTCGACACAATCAAGCAGGCCACACTAACCTGACCCAGGTTGTGGAAGCTGGCCCCAATCAAGCTGACACCGATGGAGGAAATCCGAGGCATGATCCAACGGATGGCCCCAATCATGGCCAGACAGGACAGGATGGACCCTGTAGCGCTATAGAAAAAGGCCATGACATTCCCCGTAACCAGCATTAAAAGCAGAGACTTTAAAAAGGCCACAAGAAATCCCTCCTTGTTACCAAAAACCAAGAGGCTGGTTAAGACCACCAGGTTGGATAGGCCCAGTCGGGCTCCCGGCAGAGGCAGGGGCAGGGGAATCATGGACTCAATAAAGCCCAAGGCCACCCCCATGGAAACTAAAAGAGCTAAAAAAACCATTTTTTTTATCTGTATTTTCATAGGCTACCTCAACAATAAGTCCAAGTCGTCCGGGGCCTTCTTGTCCGCCTTGATTTCCACTAAAAATTCATGGGGCAGGCAGATGATGGTCTCCCCCACCTTTTCAATGGGGGCCATATGGACGCAAATTTGGTCGGGACAGTTGGATTCTTGGACCCAGACCTTGCCATCTTTGACCAAGACCCTGTTGGTCCCAAGTTTGGTTTTAAAGTCGTATTCCTGGGTCTTTTTTCCCCCTTCCAGGGGAATTTTTTGGACCTCTTGGCCAGAAATTTGGACACTTACATACTTGTTTTGGGCCTCTCTTAGGGTCTGGCCGGTCAAGAAAAACAAGACCAGGCTAATGACGATAATCGAGGCGAGAACAATCTTATCTCCCTTTTTCATGAATTCCTCCGATGTCCTTATTATAGCATAAGTTCCCAGGCTCCCGGGTCTTTAAACCAGGGCCGCTTGGATTTTAAAGGGCCTTGATTTTTTCTGCCAAGAGTTGGTTTACCACTTGGGGGTTGGCCTTGCCCTTGGATTTTTTCATGACCTGGCCTACTAAAAAGCCCAGGACCCGGTCCTTGCCGGCCTTGATTTGGTCCACACTTTCGGGGTTTTCAGCCAGGACTTGGTCCACAAAGGATTCCATGGCAGAGCTGTCTTGCATTTGTAAAAGACCCATTTTTTCCACCAGGTCTTGGGGCTTGCCCCCTTCTTCAAACATGGCTCTTAGGACTTTTTTCCCGGCATTGTTGTTGATCTTGCCTTCCTTGACCATCTTTAAGAGGTCAAGAAGGTCTTGGCCTGGGAAGGGCAGGTCAAAGCCTTCTTCCAGGTTTACCCGACGAAGGACTTCACCCATAATCCAGTTAGAAAGCATGTTGTAGTCGTCAAAGTCCTTGGCCAAGTCTTCATAGTATTGGGCCAATTCCTTAGAGGACGTCAAGACTTGGGCATCGTAATCTGGTAACTTGTAGTCCTTGATAAAACGGTCCATCTTTGCCTTGGGTAGCTCCGGCATCCGGTCTACAATCTTGTCCAACCAGTCCTGTTCCACATAGAGAGGGGGTAGGTCCCCTTCAGGAACAAAACGGTAGTCATTTTCTGTATATTTCACCCGCATGATGACCGTTTCTGTCTTGACGTCATCCCAGCGGCGGGTGGTTTTCTTTTCTTCTCCCCCAGCTTCCATCAGGTCGATTTGTCTTTGGGTTTCAAAGTCAATGGCCCGACCTACAGCCCGGAAAGAGTTGAGGTTTTTCACTTCTGCTATGGCTGAACGTTGGCCTGTTTCCAGGTTTTCCACGTTGATGTTAACATCACACCGCATGGATCCTTCTTCCATCTTACAGTCTGAAATCTCCAGGTAGCGGAGGCTGGACCGAACCGCTTCCAAGAAGGCCTTGGCTTCATCACTGGAGGACATGTCTGGTTCTGTTACGATTTCAATCAGGGGAACACCACATCGGTTGTAGTCCATAAGTGTATCCCGGTCGTCTGAGTGGAGGGCCTTTCCTGTATCTTCTTCAATTTGAATTTGGTGGATGCCGATTTTTTTCTTGCCTTCTTCTGTGTCAATTTCCACATAGCCGTCATTGCAAAGGGCATGTTGGTTTTGGGTCAATTGGTAACCCTTAACCAGGTCGGGGTAGAAATAGTTCTTCCGTTCAAAGACACTTTTTTCATGGATGGTGCAGTTAAAGGCCTTTCCAGCCATGGCTGCATATTCCACAACTTCCTTGTTTAAAACAGGTAAGGCTCCCGGCATCCCCAGGCAAACTGGGCAAACCCGGGTGTTGGGTTCTCCCCCATACTTATTTTCACATCCGCAAAAAGCCTTGGTCTTGGTGGACAATTCCACGTGAATTTCCAGGCCGACAATGGTTCTATAGGTCATTTTTTATCATCCCTTCCAAGGCCTTTCCGTAGGAAAGACATACATTATCCTTAAAGTGGTCACTTGTAAATTGTAGGCCCATATAGAGTCCATCTCCTAGAGGATAGGGAACAGACACTGCTGGTAGACCGGCAATATTTACCGGAACAGTACATAGGTCTGAACTGTAGATTTCCACCGGGGTCATTTCTTGGTCAATGAGATAGGGCTTAACCGGGTAGGTTGGGGACAAAACTACATCATAGTCTTGGAAGATCTTCTTGTAGTCGTCCATAATTCCATGCTGGACTTGTAGGGCCTTGTCATAGTATTCCTTGGCCAGGTCCAAAGACAGGATATGGGTTCCAATCATAATCCGGCGCTTGACTTCATCTCCAAAACCTTCACTCCGAGACCGGGTAAAGAGTTCGTTGATGTCAGAATAGTCCTTTGCCCGGTGGCCAAAACGTAGGCCATCATAGCGACTCATGTTAGGGGCAATTTCCCCATTCACCAGGATATGGTAGACGATAATGGCGTGTTGGAGGTTCTTGGTTTCCACCCGGTCCACTTGGGCTCCCTTTTCCTTGAGCTTGTCTAAAACTTCTTCAAAGGCCTTTTTGATGTCTGGATCCATTTCCATATCCATATGACAATCAGCCACAGCAATCTTCATCTTGGACAGGTCTATGTCTTCCATCTTTTTAAAGGAGTCATTGCCTAGGGCTGTTGCATCCTTTTCGTCAGCTCCTTGCATGATATCCAATAAAAGGGCTATGTCATCTATATTTTTTCCAATGACTCCAGGTTGGTCAAAGGTATTGGCCATGGAGGCAACTCCTGACCGGGAGATGGACCCGTAGGAGGGTTTCATTCCCGGAAGACCGCAAAAAGTCGCCGGTTGACGGACACTTCCTCCGGTATCGGTGCCCACAGCCAAGAGGCAGGAATCCATAGCCACAGAAGCCCCAGCTCCACCACTGGACCCTCCGGCTACCCTGGTGGGATCCAAGGGGTTTTTGGTCACGCCAAAATAGGAATTTTTCGTGGAGGACCCCATGGCAAATTCGTCCAGGTTGGTCTTTCCTACGATTACAGCATCTTGGGCCAAAATCTTGTCTACAAGACTGGCTTGGTAGGGTGGCACAAAGTCTTCCAACATCCGAGAAGCACAAGTCATCTTGATGTCTTTAACGGCAATGTTGTCCTTGATGGATACGGGTACCCCAAATAGGGCTCCCAGGTCTTCCTTGTTTTTCAACTTTTGGTCCAGGCGCTTGGCCGTTTCCAGGGCCAGGTCTTCTGTAATGGTAATATAGGCATTGGTATCCTTGTTCTTTTCCTTGATTTCTTCCAGGAGACCTTGAATGTAGTCTGTTACTGTCAATTGACCACTTTTATATTTTTCAATCAGTTGGTTTACAGATGTAATCTTTTCCATACTTCCTCCTAGTCTACATAACGGATAATATCAAAGTATCCGTATTTTTCAGACTCGCTGTTTCGGGTTGCCTGGTCTTGGTTTAAACCCTCCTTGACCTGGTCTTCCCTGAGGTGGGAACCCATTTCATTGACTTGGAAGGTCTCTGTATCTTCTGTGGCCACTTGGCGAATTTGGTCCACAAAGTCCATAGTCTCAGAAAAAGAATCGGCAAATTTTGCCAGTTCTTCCTCACTAAAGTCCAACTTGGCAATGTTGGCAATATGTTTTATTTGATCTCTTTTCATTTTCCTACTCCTTTATTGAGCATTTCTTTATAGTCCTCTTCACTGATGATGGCCACTCCCAATTTTTGGGCTTGTTGAGCCTTGGATCCGGCCTTTTCTCCAGCCAAGACATAGTCGGTATTCTTGCTGACCGATGAGCTGGTCTTACCTCCCAAGCTTCGAATTTCTTCTTCCACCTGACTGCGTTTCCTGGACAAAGACCCCGTTAAGACAAAGGTCTTGCCGGCAAAAATCTGTTCTTTTTGGCTGGCCTTAAAGTCCTGGACTTGGACACCGGAAGCCTTTAAATGGTCTAGCTCCTTGATGATTTCCGGGTCATGGAAAAAGGTCACCAGTTCTCGAGCCGTTACAGGTCCCATATCGGGTACAGCCAGGATGTCTTCTTGGCTGGCCCTTCTTAGGGCTTCAAAGGACCCAAAGGCCTGGGCCAGGTCTTGGGCCCCCTTGGCTCCCACTTGACCAATGCCCAGGGCAAAGATAAAGTTGGCCAAATCGGGGGTTTTGCTGGCTTCAATGGCCTCAATCAGTTGCTTGGACCTCTTATCTCCAAAGCCCTCCATGGACCGGAAGTCTTGGAAGTTTAAATCGTAAAGGTCCCCAATGGATCGGATATTTTTTTCTGTCATGAGTTTGGCCAGGGTCTTTTCTGACAGGCCTTCGATATTCATGGCTCCCCGGGAGCAAAAGTGCTTCATCTTGGCCAAGAGTTGGGGCTGGCAAGACAGGGAGTTGGGACAGAAGATGTGGACCCCTTCTTGGACGATTTCTGCATGGCAGTAGGGGCAGTGGCTGGGCTTTTGAATTTTCTCCTTGGGACCTTCCGAAGGCAGGACTCCCATGATTTCTGGAATCACGTCATTGCTCCGCCTTAGGAGGATCCGAGCTCCGATTTCCACTTTTTTTCTTAAAATATCGTCATAGTTGTTCAGGGTGGCCCGACGGATGGTGACCCCTTCAATATCCACTGGGTCGAATTCCGCCGTAGGAGTGACCTTACCCGTTCGGCCCACATTCCAATGGACCTCTCTCAAGATGCTGGTGGCCTCCTTGGCGGCAAATTTATAGGCAATGGCCCAGCGGGGAAACTTGTTGGTAAAACCTAAAACTTCCCGGGCTCCCATGTCGTTAATCTTAACCACCACTCCGTCAATGAGAACGTCTAGGTCCTTCCGGAAGCCCTCGACCTGGTTAATCCTTTCAAAGACTCCCTCCAGGGATTTTTCCAAATGGATAAAGGGGTGGACCCTCAAGCCCAGACGGCGAATTTCTTCCTTCATTTCCAGGTCTGTGGAAAATCCGGATCCGGTCTTGTAGCCGATATTGTAAAAATAAGCTGTGAGCTTCCTTTCCTTGACCACATTGGGGTCCAGGTTTCTCAGGGCTCCGGCAGCGGCATTTCTTGCATTTTTCAAAGGCTCTTGGGCTGTTTTGTTGTAGTCTTCCAAAGCCTTTAGGGGCATCAAGCCCTCCCCTTGAATCTCCAGGGTCTCCCGCTTGTCAATGGACAGGGGGATGGAGGGAATCCGGCGGATTTGTTCCAGGATTTCTTCCCCTACCTGGCCATTACCCCGGGTGGCAGCATGGGTTAAAATCCCATCTTCATAGGTGACATTAATGGTCAGGCCGTCAAATTTTAATTCCACTACATAGCCTGGTTCTTTTTGGTAGCCGGCTTCTTCTAATAATTTTCGGTTCCGGCTCTCCCAGGCCTCCAAGGCCTCAAAGGTCTGGGCCTTGTCCAGGGAATAGAGCTGGCCCCGGTGGGTGTATTTTTGAAAGTCCTCCAGAATTTTGTCCCCTACCCGGAGGCTGGGGCTGTCTGCCAGGACTCTTCCTGTTTCTTTTTCCTCTTGGACCAAGCGGTCATAAAGACGGTCGTATTCTCCGTCACTGACCAGGGGCTGGTCCAGGGTATAGTAGGCGTGGGACCACTTGTTCAGGGTCGCCACCATTTCTTCCATGGTCATGATTTCACCACCTCTATGGGGGCAAAGGAAAGCAGGAGCTTCTTCAGGCCCTTGCCTTCAAAAGAGATAACGACTTCCGTATCCTGGCCCTTGGCTTGGAGCGAAACCACCATGCCCTGGCCAAACTTCTTGTGGCGGACCTTGGACCCAATCCGGATGTCTTCCTTGGTCTTGGATTGGTAGGCAGGGTCCTTCTTGGGCCCTCTTTGGTAGCTGGCTCCCTCTCCCTTGTATTTGGAAACTTGGAGGTAGCTGGACCGACCAGAAGAAACTTCTTGGCTTTCCCTATAGGTATTGTAGGCTTGGACCCGGTTAAGGTCTTGGCCCATTTCATCGATAAAACGGCTGGGACGGTTGATGACGGTTTTTCCATACATGGTCCGGTTCCTGGCCGATGAGATGTAGAGTTCTTCCTTGGCCCGAGTAATGGCCACATAGCAAAGCCGTCTTTCTTCTTCCACATTGTCCTCGTCTTCTTCTAGGCTCATGGCTGAAGGGAAGACCCTCTCTTCCATCCCCACCAAAAAGACCAGGGGAAATTCCAGGCCCTTGGCTGCATGGACTGTCATTAATTGGACGCTGCCTTGGGATTCGTCAGTCTTGTCCACGTCTGATAAGAGGGACAGAGAGGTTAAAAATTCCTCCAGACCATCTTCAGGATTTTCCTTTTCATAGCTTTGGCCAGCCGTTACTAATTCCTGGATATTGTCGATCCGGTTTCTGGACTCCAGGGTGTTTTCTTCCTTGAGACTTTCCAGGTACTGGCTTTCGTAAATAACTGCCTCCATGATTTCAGAAATAGTCAAGTCCTTGGCCTTTTCTTGGAGGAGGTGGACCAGCTGGACAAATTTTTCTATATTTTTCCTGGCCCTAATCTTGGTTTGATCATCTTCAACCAGGTCCTCCATGACCTGGAAAATGGACTTGTTTTCTTGGCTGGCCAGGCTCCTTAATTGGTCCAGGGTGGATTCTCCAATCCCCCTTTTGGGAACATTGATGACCCGGGTCAGGGACAGGTCATCTTGGGGGTTGGCCAAAAGAGTCATATAGGCCAAAACGTCCTTGACCTCCTTGCGGTCATAGAACTTGAGGCCCCCTACCACCTTGTAGGGAATTCCCTCTTGGATTAAGTATTCTTCAAAGCCCCGAGATTGGGCATTGGTCCGGTAGAGGATGGCCATGTCTGAAAAAGAATGGCCCTTGTTGTGTCTTTGGATGATTTGGTTGACCACGTCCTTGTTTTCTTCTTGGGAGTGGTTGTATTCCCTGTATTCCACCAAGTGTCCCTCTTCCAGGTCCGTCCAAAGCTTCTTATCCCTTCTCTTGGGGTTGTTGGAAATCACCTTGTTGGCTATGGATAGGATATTTTTCGTGGACCGGTAGTTTTGTTCCAAGAGGATGACCTTGGCCTGGGGAAAGTCCTTTTCAAAGTTTAAAATATTGGAAATATCCGCTCCCCGCCAGGCGTAAATGGACTGGTCGTTGTCCCCCACTACGGTTAGGTTGGGGTTGGGCTGGCAAAGCAGCTGGATAAGCTGGTATTGGGTGGCGTTGGTGTCCTGGTATTCGTCTACAAAAATGTAGTTAAAGTGAAATTGGTAGTAGGACCGGACCTCCTGGTCCTCCTTTAAAAGTTGGACCGTATAGAGGAGGATGTCGTCAAAGTCCATGGCATTATTTTCTCTTAATTTCTTTTGGTAGGCCTGGTAGATTTCAATGACCTTCTCATCATAAAAATTGCCACTGGCCCTAGGGTCTAGGTCCCGGACCATGATTCCTTGGTTCTTGTATTGGTTAATGGCTGCCAGGATGGACTTTTCCTTAAACAAGTCCTTGGCCAGGTTCATCTCCTTGACCGTTTCCTTGACGGCCCTCAATTGGTCCGACCGGTCATAGATGGAAAACTGGCTATCAAAACCCAGCCGGTCGTGGTAGCGTCTTAGGATTCGGACGCAGATGGAGTGGAAGGTCCCAATCCAAAGTCCTTGGACAGAGGAGTCCAAAAGGGCTTCTACCCGGTCCTTCATCTCCTTGGCTGCCTTGTTGGTAAAGGTAAAGGCCAAAATTTCATAGGGGCTAACCCCCTTTTCTTGGATTAAATAGGCAATTTTTTGGGTTACGGTCTTGGTCTTTCCAGACCCAGCTCCCGCCAGGATCAAAAGGGGACCCCGGGTTTGTAAAACAGCTTCTTTTTGCTCTTTATTTAATGAATCAATTTGGCTCATCTTATCCTTCACTTTCATCTGTTTGCTTCAATTCTTCCATCCAATGGTTCAAGAGGATGCTGGCTAAAAAATACCCCGCTACTGGAGGCACAAAAGACAGGCTTCCCGGCTTGGACGTCTTGGGAAAATCCTCCGACCTTTGGGGACTTTCCTGGGAAAAAACCACAGGAAAATCTTCAATCCCCGCCTCCTTGCACTTTCTACGCAGGACCCGGGCCAGGGGGTCTACCTGGGTCTTATAGAGGCTGGACACTTGGATCTTTTCGGGATGGCACTTGTTTCCCATCCCCATAGAGGACAGGAGAAAAAATCCCCTTTCCTGGGCAAAACCATAGAGGGCAATCTTGGCCCCAACATCGTCAATACAATCCACCACCCCATCATAGGAGTCTTTAAAAAGAGAAAAGTCCTCTTTTAACATCATGTCATGGACTTGGACCTGGGCCTGGGGGTTAATATCCAGGACCCTTTCCTTGGCCACCTGGACCTTAGACCTCCCCAGGGTTTTTTCCGTAGCCAAAATTTGCCGGTTGAGGTTGCTTGAATCAAAGGCATCCCCATCCACCAGGGTAAAGTGCCCCACACTTAACCGGGCCAGGGCTTCCAGGCAGGCTCCCCCCACTCCCCCGAGGCCAAAAATTAAAACTTTTTTGTCTTTTAGGGCCTCTTGGGCTTTTTTCCCAATGACCATTTGGCTGCGAATTGTATCCATACTTCCTCCTGTCTATATCTTATTAATTATACCATAAGTCACCAGGCCTTGCCTTGGATTTTAGGATAAAATCTAGCAAAGATAGGGCCTTTTTTAAGACCAGGCTCAGCCAGGAAATTACTTTTCCCAATAAAAAAAGACCAGCCTAAGACTGGTCCTTTTCTTCTTAATAGAGACCGGAGGGTTTTTCCGATGTGTTGATAAAGATGTTTTTCACTTGGGAATAGGCATCCAACATCATCTTGTGGTTTTCCCGTCCGATACCGGATTTCTTGTAGCCACCAAAGGGAGCTCCCGCCGGTAGTTGGTTGTAGGTGTTGACCCACATTCTTCCAGTTTCAACAGCCCGAGCTACCCGAAGAGCCCGGTTGATGTTCCGAGTCCAGACAGCACCTCCCAGGCCATAGTCTGAATCATTGTCCATAGCCACAACTTCTTCTTCATCCTTAAAGGGAATCACGACAGCCACTGGTCCAAAAATTTCTTCCTGGGCCACAGTCATGTCATTTTTCACCTGGGTAATCAGGGTAGGCATGGTGAAGTAACCTTTTTCCAGGCCATTTTCACAAGATTTTTCGCCCCCAACAGCTACTTGGGCCCCTTCCTTCTTGGCCAGGTCTATATAGCCCAAGACCTTTTCTCTTTGGGACCGGTTGACTTGGGCTCCGATTTGGGTGTCTTCTTCCCAGGGAAGGCCTACCTTGATTTTGCTGAACTTTTCAACAGCCCTTTCGACAAATTCGTCGTAAATGCCCTCTTGGACAAAGACCCTAGAGCCTGCACAACAAACTTGTCCTTGGTTGAATAAAATCCCCATGGCCAAACCGTCAATGGCCAGGTCTAGGTCGCAGTCGTCAAAGAAGATGTTGGCAGACTTGCCTCCCAATTCCAGGGTTGCTGGAATTAGGTTCTTGGCCGCTGCATCGGCAATCTTATAGCCCACTTCTGTAGACCCAGTAAAGGCTAGCTTGGACAGGTTATTGTGGTCCAAGAGGTATTGGCCAGACTTGGATCCGGACCCGGTGACAATATTGATAACCCCCTTGGGCACAACATCCTTAATGAGCTTCATCAATTCCAAGAGAGATAGGGAGGTGGTGGAGGATGGCTTCATCACCACAGCATCCCCGGCAGCTAGGGCTGGAGACAGCTTCCAGGCCGCCATGAGGAAGGGGAAGTTCCAGGGAATGATTTGCCCCACAACCCCCAAGGGTTCCCGTAAGACAATGGACAGGGTGTTTTCGTCAATAGCATTGGCTGTTCCTTCTTCAGCTAAAATCGCCCCGGCAAAATAACGGAAGTGTTCCGAAGCCAAGGGAATGTCCACAGCCCTGGTTTCCCGGATGGGTTTCCCATTGTCCAAACTTTCCACCATGGCCAGGTGGTCGCGATTTTCATCAATAATATCAGCAATTTTATTTAAAATAGCCGCCCGCTCATAGCTTGTGGTCTTCTTATATTCTTTGAAGCCCTCCCAGGCTGCTTCAACAGCCTTGTCTACATCGGCCTGGCTGGCCTGGGCAATATGGGCTAAAAGCTCCCCATCAGCTGGGCAATAGCTGGCAAGGGTCTCACCATTTTCTGCTTCCACAAATTCTCCCCCAATGAAGAGTTTATATTCTTTATCTAGTTTAATATCTGGCTTAGACATGATTTCTACCTCTTTCAAAAGTATTTGATTCAAAGGAATCTTATCTTTCATTTACCCTCAAGGGGAACTTTCAAAACACTTTTTGATAGGAAATATCATTGCCTAACTTTCTGAAGTTGGCCTAGGCCTTGCGAACTTTTCGATAGAGGACAAAAACCAGCATCCCCAAGACAGCATTGACTACAATGGCTCCACCGGGTTTGATGTCCAGGTAAAAGGAGAGGATAATCCCCACCATCATATAGATGACCCCCAAGCCAATGGTCAAAAGATAGGCTGACTTATAGGACCGGGCCACAATTAAAGAAGTGGCTACAGGTAGAACAACCAGGGAGGTCACCATCAGGGCCCCTACAATCTTTACGGCTAAAGCAATGGTAATGGCCGATAAGAAGGTAAAGACTGCATTCATGGCCTTGACCTTGACCCCGGACATCCAGGCCAGGTTGGGGTCAATGGAGATGGCCAAAAGACCCGAATAGGCCGCTATGGATGCACACAAGATGGCCACAAAGACTAGGCTGATATTAACGACATCCATGCTGGTTACCGAGGATATAGACCCAAAGAGGTAGGATTCAAAAGAATTCCCCCCAGGGGCAAAGTCGGACAAGATGGCTGCAATCCCCAGGCCTGTAGACATGATCACGGCCGTAGCCATATCCCCATATTGGGGAAACTTCTTCCGGATCACTTCAATTAAAAAGGCCGCAATAACACAGACGATGGCTGAGCCCACCAGGGGGTCAAAACCCAAAATCAAGCCCATCCCAACTCCAGCCAAGGCTGTATGGGATAGAGCATCCCCAATCATGGAGGTCTTTCGGTTGACCATAACCACCCCAATCATGGGAATCATAATAGACAAGAGCAGGCCCGCCAAAAGAGCCTTGCGCATAAAGGCAAATTCTAACATTGGACCAACCTCCCTTCTTCAATACTGTAACGGCGAGCAATTTCCAAGCAGGATTCCACTTCCTTTAATTCATGGGTAACCATGATGATGGTAATACCCAAGTCCTGGTTTAAATGGGCAATGGTTTGGAAAAATTTTTCCTTATTAACCTTGTCCACTCCAGCTGTAGGTTCGTCTAGGATTAAAAGCTCTGGTTCCTTGATCATGGCCCGACAAATCATGGCTCTTTGTTGGAGGCCTCCAGATAATTCGTTCACTGGGGTTTTTTTGTAGTCTCCCAGTCCCATGTCTTCTAAAATCTTCTCCGCCTTGGCATAGTGTTTCTTTCTGGGAATTTTAACCAGGCCAAAGTCCTCATAGAGGTTTAGGGCCACTAGCTCTAAACAGGTTATGGGAAAAGCAATCTTATTGACAATATTAATTTGAGGGACATAGCCAATCTTTTTAAAAGATCGGTAGTCTTGGATCCTCTTGCCCAATACTTGGATTTCTCCCTTTTGGGCCTTGAGTTCCCCCAGCATGAGCTTTAAGAGGGTGGATTTCCCACTTCCGTTGCCCCCTAGGATCAAGGTCATTTCCCCAGTCTCCACCTGGAGTTGACAGTCTCTTAAAACATCTTCTTGCCCATAGGCAAAGGTTAAGTCTTTTATTTCAACAGCCTTCACTGGCCACCTCCTTTTTCTAGAGATTCATATAGGTTTTGAATGTTCATTTCCATCAGGTCCAAATAGCCCTGGTTCTTTTTCTTTTGGTCCGCCGTGACAAACTCCATAGAAGCCAAGGGCGCCACCTTGCCGCCAATTTCTTCGGCCAGAGCCTGGGCCTCCTTGGGAGGCTTGCCATATTCATAGAAGACCGTGTCAATCTTCCGGTCTCGGGCAAAGTCTACAGCCTTTCGGATGGTCTTTAAAGATGGCGATTCCAAACTGGTTAGGCCTTGGAGGGGGTATTGGATCAAGTTAAAGTCCCGGGCCATATAGGCATAGGCATAGTGGACCACTAAAAATTCCCGCCTGTCCAGGGCCTTGAATTTTTCATTATATTGGGCATCCAGGTCCGTCAACTTGTCCACGCACTTGAGCTTGTTTTTCTTGTAGAGCCGGGCATTTTCTGGATACTTTTCAATAAGCTTGTCCTGGATGGCATTAAAATACTTTTTCCCATTGACTACAGACAACCAGGAATGGGGGTCATAGGTAATCTTGTCTAGGCCTGAAGAAGACCCTTCCAGCAAGTCTTTTTGCTTGCCCTTGTCCTTTAAAAGCTCTCCATCAGAATCTTGGAGGTAGTAGGGCAAGAGGTCTTCTGAAATCCGGTCACTGATAAAAACCCACTTCCCCTCCTGGGGCACCTTGTAATAGATTTGTCCAGACTCATGGCCCATTTCAAGGCCGTAGACCTTGCCCTCTTCCACCTCAATGGTAGAATTTTGGGGCACCAATTTTCCCTTGGCCTCCATATATTTTTTCCCTTTTTTAACCAGGTCTTCAATTTTTGACCCATCCTGTTTGAAAAAACAAACCCGCATGACATTTTCATGGGTATGGCCAAATTCAATTTCATGCTTCTGCTTATCCAGGTCCAATTCAGTCATGTATTGAAAGTCCCCAATAGCAGCTGCCCCCTTGTAGGAAATCAAGTCCACACTGTCGGACAATTTTAAAATGTCCAGCTTGGGCAAGTTTTCCTTGACCTGGTCCAGCCAGGGTTCCATATTGGCCCCATTGACCACCAAGAGGTCTGCCTTGGCCAATTTTTTCATGTCCTTGGGAGAGGGCTCCCAAAGATGGGGCTCCTTGTCCACTGGCATAAAAGATTCCACATCCACTGTATCTCCAGCAATCATCTTGGTCATGTCCTGGATGGGGAAAAAGGACGTATAAACCAGGGGCTTATTGCTTTTTTTCTCTCCTCCCCCACAAGCCGTCAGGCAGGCCAGGGCCAAAAGAACCACAAGATATCTTCCTTTTTTTCGCAAAAGATCCTCCTTTCTTGACACAAGAAAGGACAGGTTGCCCTGTCCCACTTGTTTTCATCTTTATTTCTTATTCTATTGAAGGTATTTTAGAATCCTTTATTCTGCAATTTCTCCAATAATTTGATCATTGGTAGAAGATGGTTTGACAAAAGTTGGGAACCAACCTTCTTTGGCCAATAATTCATCCTTGTCATCACCATAGCGCATGTGGAAGTGGGTTAGAGCTTCTTCACCATGGACAGGCATCATGAGTAAATACTTGTAAGGAGCATCTCCTTCTGCTTCAAAAATATCCCATTCCAAAGTAGCATTTCCATGGGGAACTTCTTTTGACTCAACAAACTTATAAGTTCCTTCCCCTTTTGCTTGTCCCTTGTCTTCAGGGAAAGTAGATAGGTAGGTGATCTTGTCTCCTTCAATCTTTAAACCGTCAAAGTCACATTGTCTCTTGGCAAGGTAGTCTGCTTTTGCCTTGGCAACATCCACATTTTCCTTTTTAGCCAATTCTTCGTAGGCAGGTTGGACTTCAGGGCGTTCCAAGTAGCCACCCATGTTATTCCATTCCCCTTCCCAATCAGCCAAGGATACCTTGTCGTCTTGAGCTTCCGCTCCAGCTTCTTCCTTGTTATTTTCAGCATTGACAGCCGCATTGTTTGCTGGGGCAGCATTGTTTCCTGCATTGTCTTTTTGCCCACAGGCAAATAAGAACATGGAACAGGATAAAACCCCCACAAGTAAAAGTAATTTTGTTTTTTTCATTTCTTCCTCCTATTTCTGACCCCGGCGGATCCTGGTCCAACCCTGGAAAACTATGAAGAGGAGTTGCCTTTTATGTAAAGCAATCTCAAGCTACAAATCTTGTAGCCCTTAGGGTTCTTTTCCAGGCCACCGCCGAGGCAATATTTTTTACACATCTATCTTAACATCGATTTTAAATGAATTCAACAATCATTTTTATTATCGTTAATTGGTCATATGTTTTCTTTTTCATATTATTTGCTCTTTTTTTCTTATTTTTTAATAATACCTATTTTTCAACGTTTTCATTTGTTTTGAAGATTTTATTTTCTTTTTATCCTTGTGATATTTTAAAAGTCATTTGCGATTTATTCTTATTTAAAATTCTTTTTTACTTTTTTAGCCAGATTTTTTATAAAAAAATTTCCTGCTTTTGAAAAAAAGTTTTTCTTTTTTTCCTTGCAGTCTCTTCTTTTAATAGCTAATATGGAACTATCATACTTAAAAGGAGGTCCTATGAAAAAATCTGATCTTGAAGAAATCAAAAAAATCACTCTTGATATTTTCAACCATCCTGAGTTGGGCTATGAAGAGTGGAAGACCAAGGGGCTGGTCTTGGACTATATGAAAAAATATTGCCCCGATATCAACTACCAGGAATTTGCCCGGACAGGCCTGAAATTTTCCCTTCCGGGAAGTCAAGACAAGGCTCTGAAAATGTGCTTTATAGCGGAATTGGATGCCCTCTATCTCCCGGGCTATGCCCACGAAGACCCCAAAACGGGTGCCGCCCATGTTTGTGGCCACTACACCCAAGTGGGGATTGCCCTAGCCTTGTTTAAACAACTGATCCAAGACCAAGTCTATAAAAAGCTGGACTATGCCATTGACTTTGTCTTTGTCCCGGCAGAAGAATATGTAGACCTGGACCACAGAAAAGACTTGCGGGACCGGGGAGAAATTTTCTATTTCGGCGGCAAGCCCGAGGGGATGCGGTTGGGAATTTTTAACGACTATGACTTTGGGATTTGCACCCACACCATGGGTGGTTCCTATCCCAAGGACTCAGTGGAATTTTTATGCGACCTGGCCGGCTTCCTCTACAAGTACTACCACTTTGAAGGCCAATCCGCCCATTGCGGTTTTGCCCCCTGGGACGGAATCAATGCCCTGTCCATGGCCACCAGCTTCCAAACCAACCTGGGCCTGGCCCGCCAGCAATTTAATGAAAGCAAGATGGTCCGGGTTAACCCCGTTATCTTAGAAGCTAGCCAGGGGATTAACACCATTCCCGACTCCATCACCCTGGGAACAGACATCCGGTCCAATGACCTGGACTACCTAACTCTTTTGTCCAAGCAATTGGACCGTCTGGCCCAAGGCTCAGCCTATGCCTTTGACGGCAAGTTGACCATTGAAACAGAAACAGGCTACCTGCCCTTTGTCCAAGACAAATACCTATCTCAACTTTGCCTAGACTTTACCCGAGACCAGTACAGTCAATTTGACTGCTACACCAACCGGCCCGTTGCCGCTGCTGGAGACATTGGCGACTTATCCTACCTCTTCCCCTGCCTGCAAATTGGCTACAGCGGATTTTGCGGTCGCCCCCACGGCCTGGACTTCAACCATGTTGACCTGGACTTTGTCCTGGACCGTTTCCCCAGCTACCTCTTTGACCTCTTCTTCCACCTGTCGGGGAAAATAGACCCCAAAAAACTCTACCGCCGCAGCTACCAAGACTATAAGTCTGCCCTTAGTGAATTAGGAGGTACCCTTCATGAAGATTAAAGACCTATCCATCCTTATCTTGTTTGTTTTAGTCGTTATTACCATTGCCGAATTTATCGGCTTCCAATCCTTTACCATAGCCGGCCTGACCTTTAACTTCCTCCCCTTGGTCTTTGCCCTGATTATTACCATGGGCCTGGGAATTAAAGCCTTCCGTCATGGTCTAATTCAAAAAATTTATTCCGAATCCAACATCCACTTTTCTTCCAACTACATGATCATCATCATGCTCCCCCTCCTAGCCAGGTATGGAGCAGATGTGGCTCCCAAGTTGCATGAAATCCTAAGTATCGGTTGGGTCTTCCTCTTGCAAGAGCTGGGAAACCTAGGAACCGTCCTGATTGGACTGCCCATTGCCATCCTACTGGGCCTGCGGCAAGAAGCCATCGGGTCCACCCTGGGTATTGGCCGGGAAGGCGAGTTGGCCTATATTTCTGAAAAGTATACCCTGGATTCACCCCAAGGACGAGGCGTCCTGTCCCAATACATTTTCGGCACCCTCTTTGGTGCCATGTTCTATAGCATTGTGGCCCCTATCTTTTTAAACCTGGGCTTTTCCGTTGAAAGTTTGTCCATGGCCTCAGGAGTTGGGTCAGCATCCATGATGGCTGCCGCCTCTTCCTCCCTGACAGCCACCATGCCCGACCATGCTGATACCATTTCGGCCTACGCCTCAGCCTCCCAACTTTTAACCAGCTTTTTAGGCACCTTTACCATGCTCTTTTTAGCTGTTCCCCTCCAAAGACGACTCTATAAACTCCTAACCAGAAAGGACCCCGACCATGAATAAAATCACTTCCATCAAAGAAATTTTAAGAGACATCCCCATCCTCTTTTTAAGCGTTGGTCTGATCCTCTTTACCCAGTGGATCAAGGGAATCAAAAACCCCGACGCCCTGCCCATTACCGGCGACACCCTTATTGGCCTCTTGATCCTGGTCCTCTTTGCCAGCCTGGCCCTGTGTTTGAAATTTGCCTTGAACCACCTCCACATCCAATTTTTGGACAACTTCCCTGTCCTGGGCTGGGTGTCTGTCCTAAGCTTGATCCTCTGCCTTGTTTTCCCCAAGGCCATTAACTACATCAATGCAGTGGACTTCCTTTCCATCACCACCCCCATCCTGGCCTTTGCCGGAATTTCCGTAGCCAACCGCCTGGGAGATATCAAGTCCATTTCATGGAAAATCGCCATTGTTGGTGTTTTTGTCTTTGTGGGAACCTACCTGGGATCTGCCCTGATCTCCCAAATCGCCCTCCAAATTGCCGGAAAAATTTAAAGACCCTTGGTCCATAAAAAAAGAATCGTACTGTGCAGTACGATTCTTTTTTTATGGTTTTTATTTTCTTATTTTAATTCACGAGCTTGTTGGTAATACCAATCTGTACGGGATGTGTCTTCAGGTCTATATTTGATGGTCTTTCCAACTGGATTTCCACTAGCATCGACAAAGGTTTCAATTTCATAAACTTGGCCGCGAATTAAATCCCATGCGCTTTTTTCCAATTGGAAGGTCATGGTTTCCCTATAGACATAGTTTCTGTCCAGACGTTCTGCCTCATAACGAACCAAACCATTCCTATCTGACTCTGCACTTAGAATCCGCACTCTGCCTCTAAAGAAGTTACTAACCCCTGTAATTTCAGTTATTTCATCCACGTAACCTTCTTTTACATTGATCAGGACATATTTATTCCTTAAGTTTGCTAGGTCTGTCAGGCTCAGACTAGATGAAACAAAGCTATTGTCTTTGTTTAGTTTTACTGTGTCTTTAATGCGGTATTCAGTCCTTTGTCCATCACTGGTGTCTAGGAAAAGACTAGATCCATTTCTAGATGCCGAATAGGTGATGTCATAAACCCTTCCCATGTGTTGGCCACTTTGGCCCATGGAGACCTTGTTAATAAGCTTGTAGTAGACATTGTAACGAACCCTGTCTCCAACTCTTGGTAGGCTGAAGTAAGTGTCGGTTACATAATAGGTTTCTTTTTCCCCATTGTTGAGCTTCAAGGTAATTTCCTTCTTGGCAGAGGTTGTCTTGGAATCTTCTACCTTTTCAACAATTCCTTCAAGGTAGCCGTTGGGAGAATAAATCTTGACTTCTTTTAATTCTCCATTGATGGATTTTAATTCTACAATGTCGTTGACTTGGACCTTATTTAAGTCGTAGTTTAAGCCGTAAGAAGTGACTTTTACATTTCTCGGTAGGGTAAAGTCTTTCCGCCCTTGGGACACTAATTGGCCGTTAATTAAGTCAAAGGTGTTTTGATTTTCTGTATAGTCCAGGGTAATCTTGTCTCGGTCCAAACGGATAAAGCGTCCATAGACAGAGCTTTCTGTCTTCTTTAATTCTACCTTACTGGCCAGGCGACCAGTTTGTTGGAGGTTGGTGTCGACTTCTTTATAGGTGACCTTGACTTCTTGACCTTCTTTCAGGTCTTCTGCCTTGGCAGTCTTTCCATTTAGGCTAAAGCTGGTGGAATCGTTGTAGTTAACAGCTAATTTTTCATTACCTTTTTCTACAACAAATTGCTTGTTGCCAATACCAGAGCTTACCAGGGTGACCTTTCCTTCAAAGGTCTTTTCTTGGCTTGCTTTTTCATTGTACTTGTAGGCATCGTGGGTGATCCGGGCCATTTCATCCCGGCGGATGCCACGCTTTCCTTCAAACTTACCATTGGCTCCATAGGCATCAAAGACTCCTGCATCCACTAGGGCGGACAGGTATTCTTTCACATCTTGGTTGATGGAAGCCAGGTCGGATTGTTTCAAGTTGGAAATGTCTGATTTTTTCTTTAATTGTAGGGCACGAGCATAGTAAACGGCTACGCTGGACCGGTCTGGAATGGCTGTTGGATTGTAGGAAACCATACCGTTTTTCTTGGCTTGGTTTAGGGTTTCTACATCCAATACTCCCCGGTAAAGGGCCACGCAAATGGATTGTTGGGCCCAGGATGGTACGTTCATTTGACGGACCACTTCCCCGTATTGGGCCTTGGCATTGTTGGTTTCTGTAGAAGAAAGGTTGATAACTCCTTCAATTAACCGCATAACTTCTAAGAATTGAACTTCTCTTGCAGGTTTGTAGGTGTGGTCAGAATAACCAGCAATTACTCCCCGGCTACTCATGGCATCAATGTAAGAATAGGCCCAGTGGTTGGCTGGAACATCTTTAAATTGAGCCGCTTGGATAAAGGTTGCCGGTGCTAAAACAGCAGCGGACAAGGCTAAAGCTAAGCTTCTCTTAATAAATTTTCGATTTTTGTTCATAAATATTTCCCCTCCTTAAAGGTTCTTTCGATATGTCTATTATACCATAGGATTTTTTGAGAAATATTACATTTTTATATCATTATCTAAGGAAAGGCCTTGATTTACAGAGAATTTCCCCTAAATTGACCCTCCAAGCCTGGAAGTTTTTCCCTGGGCTCCCTGCTAATTTACAAGGGCCTTAAAAAATGATAAAATAAACCTATTCGTTTTAGTTATTTATTAGAAATAAAGGAGAGTGAGCCTATGATTATTGGTGTACCCAAGGAAATTAAAGAACAAGAAAGTCGTGTGGCCTGTACTCCAGCGGCAGTTTACCAATTGGTGCAAGCTGGACATACCGTCTATGTAGAAAAGGGGGCCGGGGTTGAATCTGGTTTTACCGACGATACCTATGAAGACGCTGGTGCCCAAATCCTGGACCAAGCCAAGGATGTTTGGGAAAAATCCGACTTTATTTACAAGGTCAAGGAACCCTTGGCTTCTGAATATAAATATTTCCGTGAAGGGCTGATTCTCTACACCTACCTCCACTTGGCTGCCAATCCTGAATTGACCAAGGCCTTGGTAGAAAACAAGGTTACAGCTGTTGCCTTTGAAACTGTGGAAGAAGACCACAAACTTCCCCTCTTAAAACCCATGAGTGAAGTAGCTGGCCGGATGGCTGTCCAAGAAGGAGCCCACTTCTTAACCAAACCCAATGGCGGCAAGGGCATTGTCCTCCAAGGGGTTCCCGGTGTCCAACCAGCCCATGTTGTTGTCGTTGGTGGTGGTACTGTAGGAACAGCTGCCACCCGGATTGCCGTAGGTATGGGGGCCCGGGTTACTGTTTTGGATGTCAACATTGAACGCCTGGGAGAACTTTTCAACATCTTTGGCGACAAGATTGAAACCCTCTTCTCCAACCCCTACAATATTGAAAAGTGTGTAAAACACGCTGACATGGTTATCTCCACCATCTTGATTCCCGGTCGTAAGGCTCCCAAGCTCATTACCGAAGACATGGTCAAGGAAATGGAAGCAGGATCTGTCATTGTGGATGTGGCCATTGACCAAGGGGGGTCTACTGAATTAACTGAAAACCACCCCACCACCCACCACGACCCTGTTTTCGTCAAACACGATGTCATCCACTATGCCGTAGCCAATATCCCCGGTGCCGTGGCCGTGACTTCCACCGCTGCCCTTTCCAACTCCACCACCAAGTATGCTCTGACCCTGGCCAAGAAGGGTTGGAAGGAAGCCATCAGGGAATCTGAAGGTCTCAGAAATGGTCTAAACACCGTAGCCGGCTATGTTACCAACAAGGGAATTGCCGACGACCTTGGCTTGGACTATAAAAATGTAGACGACCTCGTTTAAATCTTAAAGCACCCTCCGGGGTGCTTTTTTTATAGAAAATTTTCCCTTTTCTTTTTAAAAATTCTCCCCTTTCCTCCTGTCAGCTCAGGCTTTTTCCCATTTCCGACCCTTAAAAATATAAATCTAAATCATTTTCATTTGATTCCCTCCATGCCTTTAATTCTCCCCCTGTTTGATATATAATAAAAAAGAATAAACTAGGCAAAAATTGAAGGAGCGTTTATAGTATGAAATTTTGTGTCGTTGGTATTAACCACCATGTTGCCCCCATTGAAATCCGGGAAAAAGTCCACTTTAAAGAAACAGACATTATCGAGGTTACAGACTCCTTGTTAGACGAGTCCATCCTGGAATTGGTCATCCTATCTACCTGCAACCGGTCAGAAATTTACTTTTTGTCCAACCAGCCAGACCAGGATGTCCAAAGGGTAGCCGACTACTTAAGAGACTACTTCCAACTGGATTTAAAGGACAAGGACCTTATTGTCAAGATAGGAGACCAGGCCCTCCACCACTTGTTTTATGTAGCCATTGGCCTGGACTCCATGATCATTGGCGAGGACCAAATCCTAGGTCAAGTGGTAGACGCCCATACCACGGCCATGGACCTAAATAGTTCCCAAAAGATTTTAAACAAGATCTTCCGGGAGGCCATTACCTTTGCCAAGAGGGTCAAGACCGAATCCACTGTCTCCGACCGGCCAGTTTCCATTGCCTATATCGGGGTGAAGAAGATGGAGGAACTTTTCGACCTCTCCCTATCCCGCTGTATGATCATCGGCCTGGGAGAAATGGGATCTCTGGCCCTGGGCTACCTCATTGAACGGGGAGCCGAGGTGGTGGCTTGCAACCGGACCTATGAAAACTCCATTAAGATGCAGCAAAAATACCATGAGTTGGAAATCCTCCCCTTTGAGGACCGGCTCAAGGGCCTGGTGGATGTAGACATTCTTATTACAGCCACCTCCAGCCCCCATACCATTATCAACTCCCGGGACCTCTTGCGGCGAACCAAGCCCCTGGCCATTATGGACCTGTCCCTGCCCCGGGATGTGGACCCTGCTGTAGCTGGTCTGGAGGATGTCACCTTGTATGACATTGACTCCCTCCAAGAAATTGGCCAACACAACCTGGAGGAAAACAAACGAATCCTAGATGGCTACAAGCCAGAAATCGACCAGGTCATCCAAGAGCTCAAGCATTGGATTTCTGAGACCAAGGTGGACCCCATTATGAAGTCTTTAAACCAACGTTGCGATGAAATTGCCGATGACACCCTTCGCTACATCTTCCGTAAAACAGACCTGACCCACAATGAGCAGCTCAAGGTGGAAAAAATTGTCCGGTCTGCCTTGAAAAAGGTGGTCCGGGAGCCCCTCTTGTCTGTCCGGCAGATGGATGAAAGCGACCGAAAAGAAATTACCATATCCGTATTAAAGGAGGTTTTTGGAGCATGAAATACTATCCTATTTCCATTGATTCCACTGATAAAAAAGTCTTGGTCCTGGGAGGGGGCCAAGTTGCCAGCCGTAAGATCAAGTCCCTCTTAAGGGGAGAATTCGAAATCTATGTCCTAGCTGAGGATTTTTCCCAAGACCTGGTAGACCTGGTAAGACTCTACCCCCACCGGCTCCACCTAAAGGGCCAATACCTAAAAGAGGACTTTATCTTTATGGGCTACGACCTCTTGGTTATTGCCACCAGTGACCCGGACTTGAACCAGGCCATGGAAGACTATGCCAAGACCAAAAAAATCCTCTATGTCCGCTGTGACAAGAGGGGGGATTCTTCCTTTATTATGGAAAAGATTGTCCAAAGAGGCCCCATCCATGGAACCATTTCATCCGATGGCCTCAGCCCCACCCTGACCAAGCTCATTGGCCAAGAAGTCCAAGACTTCCTGGAAGGCTATGACCTGGAAAAGTTGGACCTTTTAACCCAGGTCCGGGACCAGTTAAAAGACTTAGATCCCCAGGACCGGAGCCAAATCATAAAAGACCTGTATCAAAAAGATAAAGACGCTGTGAAAAAATATTTGGAGGAAAAGAATGAAGATCAGATTAGGGACCCGGAAGAGCAACCTAGCAGTGGTTCAGACCCAGCTAGTGGCCAAGATGCTTAAGGACCACTACCCCGATTTAACCATAGAAATTGTCAAAATCTCCACCAAGGGAGATGAAATTTTACACAAGGCCATCAAGGATGTAGGCAGCAAGGGGGTCTTTGTCAAGGAAATTGAACAAGCCCTCCTAGACGGAAAAATTGACCTGGCCATCCACTCCATGAAGGACATGCCCGGGGAAGTCACCCCCGGACTTTGTTTTGTGGACCCTCCCAAGGGGGAGGACCCCCGGGACGTTTTAATTACCAAGGACAACAAGCCCTTGAAAAAAGACGGCACCTATAAAATCGGCACCGGGAGCCTCCGTCGGGCCCTGCAATTAAAAAGGCTCTACCCCAACTGCCAAACCGTTCCCATCCGGGGAAATATTGAAACCCGCATGGGGAAAATCCAAAGCGAAAATTTAGACGGGGTGGTCCTGGCCTATGCCGGCCTGATCCGGGCAGGCTACCAGGACCGGGTCCAACACATCTTTTCAGAAGATGATTTGATTCCCGCCCCCTGCCAGGGAATCCTGGCCCTGCAAGTCCGGGAAGACGACAGGGAAATCCAAGACCTCTTGAAACCCCTGGCCCATGAAAAAACCACCCTCCGTTACCAAATGCAAAGGGCCTTCCAAAAGACCCTCAACGGGGGTTGCCAAAGCCCCATGGGAATCTCCAGCCGGATTGACGACCAAAGGGTCTACCTAAGGGCCTGCTTCGGCAATGAAGACGGCAGCGTCTTTTGCCAAAAAGACCTGGAAGGCCCCCTGGAAGACGGAGTCCAACTGGCCCAAGACTTGGCCCAAGCCCTAAAGGAGGAAGTCTATGACTAAAGGAAAAGTATATATTACAGGCGCCGGCATCGGCCCCAGCGACCTCATTACCCAAAGGGCCCTTAAGGTCTTGGAAGACTGCGACGTCGTCATCTATGACCGGCTTTTAAATCCCGACCTCATTGCCCCCTACCTGGATAAAAAAGAAGTCTACTATGCCGGCAAGGCCGCCAACAACCACTACCTGACCCAGGACCAAACCAATGCCCTCTTGGTGGAAAAGGCCCTGGAGGGGAAAAAAGTCCTCCGGCTCAAGGGAGGTGACCCCTATGTCTTTGGTCGTGGTGGCGAAGAAGCCCTTTACTGCAAGGACCACGGCATCGAATTTGAAGTCATTCCCGGTGTCACATCAGGGATTGTCTCCCTTATGTATGCAGGAATTCCTGCCACCCACCGGGGCAAGTCTACCTCTGTTTCCTTTATTACCGGCCACCGGGAAAAGGGCGACCCAGGAGACTTCCACTCCTATGCAAAATTAGAAGGCACCCTAGTCTTTTACATGGGCCTCAACAACCTCCCCTTGATTACAGGGGAACTTTTAGAAGCCGGCATGGACCCCAAGAGACCCTGTGCCGTCATCATGCACGGAGGCTATCCCGACCAAAAGGTCTTGACCTCCACTGTGGAAAACATCTGCCAAGACATTCAAGGCAAGGGCTTCGGCTCTCCCAGCCTCATTGTCATTGGCGAGGTGGTGGACCTGAGAAAGGACCTGAACTTCTACGAATCCCGCCCCCTCTTTGGCAAGCGGATTGTCATTACCCGGGCTAGACGCCAAGCCTCCAGCCTGGCCAAGGCCTTAAGAGACCTGGGAGCCCAAGTCATTGAAGCCCCCTGTATCCAACTCCAGGCTGTCCACAAGAAGACCCTGGAAAAACGAATCCTGGCCCAAGACTTTACCCATGTCATCTTCCACTCAGTCAATGCCCTGGAAATCTTTATGGATAGCTATTTGTCCGTAAGAGACTTAAGAGACCTGGCCCCGGTCAAGCTCTGTGTCATTGGCGAAAAAACAGAAAAAGCCCTGAGGTCCTATGGTCTCAAGGCCGACCTGGTTCCCAAGGACTATGTGGGAGAAGCCCTGGTCCAAGCCTTAAGGGAAGACCCCAGCCCGGACAAGAAACTCTTTATTCCTCATTCCAACAAGTCCCGGCCGGAACTCATGGACCAATACAGGGACCTGGGCCAAGTAGACGACCTGGTCATCTACCGAAACATCAAGCCTGAAAAAATGGAAGACCTTTCAGGCCCCATCGACTATGTTTTATTTACCTCTTCCTCCACCGTGGACAACTTTGTTGACCACTATGGAAAAGAAAGTTTGAAAGATACAAAAATTGTCAGCATTGGACCCATTACCAGCCAGGCCATCCAGGCCCATGGCTTGGAAATTGCAGGATGCTCTGAAAAAGCCACCATCCCGTCCATGGTCCAATGGATAAAGGAGGATGCAGACCATGCGCATGCGAAGAATTAGAAACAACCCCTTGATGAGAAGGATGGTGGAAGAAACCAGCCTTTCCCCCAAGGACTTTATCTACCCCCTCTTCCTAGTTGAAGGAGAGGGCATCAAGAAAGAAATCCCCTCCCTACCGGGAGTCTACCACTTTTCCCTGGACCAACTGGACCAGGAAATCAAAGAAATTGAAGACCTGGGCATCTCCGGGGTCATCCTCTTTGGCATCCCCAACCACAAGGACGCCCATGGGTCCCAAGCCTATGCTGAAGATGGCATCATCCAAAGAGGGGTTCGAAAGATCAAGTCCCTCCACCCCAATCTTTTAGTCGTAACCGACGTCTGTATGTGTGAATACACCGACCATGGCCACTGTGGCATCCTGGATGAAGATGGCCAAGTCATCAACGACACCACCACCAAGTACATTGCAAAAATTGCCCTGTCCCATGCCCAAGCTGGAGCAGACATTGTCGCTCCCTCCGACATGATGGACTTTAGGGTCCGGGAAATTCGCCAGCTCTTGGATATGAATGGCTACGAAAACACCCCCATCATGGCCTACAGTGCAAAATTTGCCTCTAGCTACTATGGCCCCTTCCGGCAAGCAGCCGATTCTGCCCCCTCCTTTGGGGACCGCAAGTCCTACCAAATGGACTTCCACAATGGCCAAGAAGCCCTGAGAGAAGTGGCCCTGGACCTGGAAGAAGATGCCGACTTTATCATCATCAAACCCGCCCTGGCCTACCTGGACATCGTCAAGGAAGTCAAGGAAAACTTCAACACCATCCTGGTAGTTTACAATGTCAGTGGAGAATATTCCATGTTGAAAAACGCCATTGCCCAAGGCCTGGTGGATGAATCCATTATCTACGAAAGCATGATTGCCATGAAACGGGCCGGAGCCCAAATCATCATCAGCTACCATGCCAAGGAAGTGGCAAAAAAATTAAAGGAGGCCGACCTATGACCCTTTTTGACCGTGCCAAGCAAGTCATTCCCGGAGGAGTCAACTCCCCAGTCCGGGCCTTTGGCTCTGTCCATATGGACCCCATCTTCTTTAACAAGGCCAAGGGCTGCCATCTTTATTCTACTGATGGCAAGGAATACATCGACTACATCTGCTCCTGGGGCCCCATGATCCTGGGCCACGGCCGGGATGACCTGGTAAAAAAAGCCCAAGGCTACCTGGATGAGGTCCTGACCCTGGGCCTACCTTCTGAAGTAGAAGTCACTATGGCCGAGACCTTTACCCGGGCCACCAAAACCGACATGGTCCGGATGGTCAACTCCGGCACCGAAGCCACCATGTCCGCCATCCGTCTAGCCCGGGGCTACACCGGCCGCAACAAGATTATCAAGTTCGAGGGCTGCTACCATGGCCATTCTGACGGCCTCTTAGTCAAGAGTGGGTCCGGAACCCTGACCTACTATGCCCCAACCTCTTTGGGAGTCCCCCAAGGCACCATCCAAGACACCATCGTCTGCCGCTACAACGACCTGGCCGATGTCCGGGAAAAATTTGACCAATTTAAGGACCAAATTGCCTGTATCATCATCGAACCCATTGCCGGCAACATGGGGGTTGTGGCTCCTGACAAGGAATTTTTACAAGGCTTGAGAAAGCTTTGCGACGACAACAAGGCCCTCTTGATTTTTGACGAAGTCATTACTGGTTTTCGGACTCGTTACGGGTCTGTTGGCGACTATTTTGACGTCAAGGCCGACCTCTATACCTATGGAAAAATCATCGGTGGTGGCCTTCCAGTAGGAGCCTTTGCTGGGTCCAAAGAAATTATGGAAAAACTCTCTCCCCTGGGAGGGGTCTACCAGGCAGGAACCCTGTCCGGCAACCCCCTGGCCATGAAAATCGGCCTGGACACCCTAAAAGTCCTGGAAGCCCATCCAGAAATTTACGAAAAATTAGACCGCTTTGCCTATGAATTGGACCAAGGCTTTAGCAAAAACCTCACTGACCTAGGCATTCCTGGTAAGGTTACCCGTTTCCACTCCATGCTGAGCCTCTTCTTTGGAGAATTTGACCAAATCAAGTCCTTTGACGACGTCCAAAAGGCCGACACTGAACTCTATGCCAAGTACTTCCAAGGCATGGTCAAGGAAGGCTTTATCATGGCTCCTGCCCAATTTGAAGCCATCTTCCTTAGCGATGCCCATACAGAAGACATCATTGAAAAAACTATCCAAGCCAACCGTCGGATCTTGGAAGACATTTGTAAATAAGAACCAAATCATAACCACCCGTAAAACGGGTGGTTTGATCACGGGCTATAAGCCCAAGGATTACCAACCAGCGTCTCAAGGCGCTGGTTTTCACTTTGTTCAAAC
>QWCK01001520.1_pt1 | contig 41035 bp, 34 predicted proteins | sample 1972571 | NCBI WGS metagenome assembly QWCK01 (sample SAMN09866710, study PRJNA288562) | Human gut metagenome isolate term2_stool, whole genome shotgun sequencing... | isolation source: gut | host: Homo sapiens | place: USA: California | reverse complement strand
ATAGGATATTTAACTCCTCATGAATATTTGTACGAGACAAAATTGAGTTTGTCATTATGATTTTAACTTTTTTCTTTAAAAATGGGTACCAATTCCGAGACGGTGAAGCAACGCGGAATCGTCGTAGTCGAATGGGTATAGCAGTGGTGGGGTCAAACACGGATGATTGATTTAGTTGGGATAGTATTTTATATTTTTTTGGCAAGGATAGATTAAATATAGCTCAGATCCTTCGACTCACTTCGTTCGCTCAGGATGACTATTTGGATAGGATGTCGCTCTATAAAATAAAATCATTGTCATAATTTAAAGAATTTACGCCTTCGGCTGTGGAACCTAAAAGGTTCCGCTACGGGGATTAATTGGTATTGGTGTTGCCCCACGCCTGATGGCTGATTAATAATAATTTAGTATCTAGGTTTATGGAAGCAGATTGCTTCCGCTACGGGTGTGAATCGTAATTGAGTTTACCGTACGCCTAACGGCTAAGGCTTCGAAGGATCTCTGTAAGGATAATTTCATTTGCCTAGATTGCTCTGCAGAGGTTATACCCGTTCGAAGCCCTAGTCGAAATCTCTGATTTCGTAACAGGTCTTGTGCAAAGAGTTCCAAAGAAAACGAACGAAGTGAAGTTTGATTTGTAGAACTCGACTGCCTACTCACTTCGTTCGCTCAGGGTGACCGTAGTTGGGATGGTTACTTCTGTAAAATGGAAGCTAATTTCCACACAAAAAAGAAGAGGTTATTCCTCTTCTTCATCTTTATCTTCACCTTCTGGTGGTTCTTCAATTTTAAGTTCTATCTTTTCTATTCTCTTATCTTTTGCTGTAAGTTCTGTTAGTGTATATATGTCTTTGTATTTTACTGAGTGCATGATTTTGTCTCTATCGTCTGGGATAAAGCCTAGTATTTCTACCATCAGTCCTGAGATTGTCTCATGGTTTTCTGATTCTAGTTCTGTGCCGAGTTCGTCATTTATATCTTCGAGATTCATCCTTCCATCGATGATATATAGATTGTCATTTATTTTTTCAATCTTTGGTTCATCTTTGTCGTATTCGTCTTCGATTTCTCCTACTATTTCCTCGACTATATCTTCCATGGTTACCATTCCAGAAAATCCGCCGTACTCATCTATTAGTATCGCTAGATAACTCTTATTTTCTTGTAGTTCTTTTAGTAGCGAGTCGATTTTCTTAGTTTCTGGTACAAAGTATGGTTCTTTCAATACATTATCTATGTCTACACTCTTGTAGTCATTCTTTGCGTACTCCATGAAGAGATCTTTTAGATAGATCGTTCCTACTATATTATCTGTATATTCTCTGTATACAGGCACTCTCGAATATCCGCGAGAAAGCATCTCTGGTATTACATCTACGTTGAATTCATCATAGTCAAGCATGTAGATATTGGTTCTCGGGGTCATGATTTCGTAGGCGAGCCTGTCATCGAAGTCCATTATCTTTACGATCATCTCTTCCCCTTGTGAATTTATTACTCCCTGTTCTGTAGATACTTTGATGTATCCTTTTAGTTCTTCTTCCGAGATTTTTTCTTCTACGTCTTCGCTGTACTTGCCCATTGCTTTTAAGGTAAGTGTCGTTGCTACCGATGCAAGCTTTACGAATGGATATGTCACAAATGTAAATATCTGTATCGGTTTTGCTGTAAATAGCGCTACCGATTCAGCGTTTTGTAGGGCGATTCTCTTAGGAACGAGTTCTCCAAATACTAGTGTAAAAAATGATAGGATAAATGTCACGATGATAAGCGCTAGTGTTGGTCCATAATATATTCCTATTTGCATAAAGTAGTGACCTAGCATCTTTGACACTGATGTTGCTGCCGATGCAGATGAGAAGAATCCTGCCAAGGTTATCCCTACCTGGATGGTTGACAAGAATCTAGTCTGATCCTCTGTGACTTTTAAAAGAGTCTTTGCTCTCTTGTCCCCTTTTTCTGATAGCGTTTCTATCTTCGTCTTATTCGCAGATACTATTGCAAGTTCCGCCGCAGAAAAAAATGCATTTATTAGCGTAAGTATAAATATTAATATAAGCTTGGGTGCTAACCCTCCACTTCCGTCGTCCATATATTCCTCCTTATTTTTATTATAACAAGTTTTAATATTTTTTTCTATTATCTTAAAATAATATCTCTTTTGTGATAAACTAAAATAAATTATAAAAGGAGATGATTTTATCAAGAAGAGAAGCATTATTTTTATTTCAATTATTTTAATTGCCGCTGCTTTTGCTGCAGGGATTTTCTTCGGTGGCAAAAAAGACAATACAAAAGTAGATTCAACCATTCTTACAAATAGATTAGATAGTATCAAAGAACTCTCAACTCTGGAGTATAAGTACACAAAGATGGTCACATATTCAAATGTAAAGACCTTCTACGGCTGGGAGGTTCCTTTTACTGAAAAGAAGTTTATTATTACCTACAATGGTAGCATCAAAAGTGGCGTTGATTTAGATGAGGTTAATATTTCTGTGGACAATAATAAAAAGGAGATTAAGGTCACACTTCCTCCAGCGAAGATTCTGTCCCACGAAATTTCTGAAGATTCCATCAAGATCTTCGATGAAAAGACTTCTATATTCAACCCTCTAAAGATGGAGGATTTCAAATCATTTTCATCTGATCAAAAGGATTTAGTTGAAAAAGAAGCTATAGATAAGGGACTGCTAGATGAAGCAGCCAAACGTTCAAAGGAAGCTATTCTAGAAGCCCTAAGTATCGACGGACTGCTAGATGAGTATAAAATAATTTTTGAGTGAGGTTATTATGAAAATATCAATTCCAAAAGAGATTAAAGACAATGAATTTAGGGTTGCAATAACCCCTGGTGCTGTAAACACTCTTACCTTGGCAGGCCATGAAGTATTTATAGAAAGTGGCGCTGGAGTTCCTTCAGGATTTACCGACGAAGAATACGAGTCCCAAGGGGCTAAGATCGTAGATCAGAACACATGTTGGGAAGTTGCGGATATGGTTTACAAGGTTAAAGAACCTCTAAAAGAAGAATACAAATTCTTCCGCGAAGGACTTATAATATTTTGCTACCTTCACCTTGCTGCAAACGAAGAACTCACTAGAGAACTCTTAAAGAACAAAGTAACAGGTATAGGTTTTGAAACTGTAGAAAAAAATGGCAAGCTTCCTCTACTTCGTCCAATGTCAGAAATCGCAGGAAGAATGGCGATCACAGAAGGATCTTTCTACCTTTCTAAACAAGCTGGTGGAAAGGGAATCTTACTTGACGGAGTTCCAGGTGTTGCCCCAGCTCATGTCGTAATCATAGGAACTGGTGGAGTTGGAAGAAGTGCTGTAAAGGTTGCAACAGGTATGGGAGCTAGAGTTACAGCAATCGGACACAATATGGACCAACTTTCTCAACTTATAGATATATTTGGAAACTCAATCGAAACTCTCTATTCAGATCCGTACAATATTTCTAAGGCAGTTGAATCAGCAGATCTCGTAATATCAACAGTACTTGTACCAGGATCCAAAGCTCCTTGTCTAGTTTCAGAAGAGATGGTCAAATCCATGGGAAAGGGATCAGTAATTGTCGACGTTGCCATTGACCAAGGAGGTTCCATAGAAACTACCAAGAACCATCCAACCACCCACTCAGAGCCAACATTTGTAAAACATGGAGTAATTCACTACGCAGTAGCAAATATACCAGGATCTGTTCCAATGACATCAACCAAGGCTCTATCCAATGCAACTTCAGAATACGCAAATTTAATTGCAAAAGATGGAATAAAGAAAGCCATGGAAAACAAAGGATTTAAACTTGGAATAAACACCATGGCAGGATATATAACGAACGCGGCACTTGCAGAAGTTTTCGATGAAGCATACAAAGATCCAGAAGAGCTAGTATGAGTAAATTAAGAACCAATGGATTTATTTTAAAGGTCGTCGCCATTGTGACCATGGTTATAGATCACATGACGGCGGCTTTTGAACTTGCACTTCCAGATAATATCTACCGCATAGGAAGAAACATAGGAAGGACATCTTTCCCACTATTCGCCTACATGATTGCAGTTGGATATATGCACACCAGTGACAAAAAAAATTACCTACTAAGATTAGTAGGCGTAGGAATAATTTCAGAAGTGCTCTTCGACTATCTTCTCTTTGATAAATTTTATGTTCCAAGCTACAACAATATATTCTTTACATTGACACTTGGACTACTTGCACTTATAATAAGTGGATACTTAAGAGAAAATATAAAAAATAAATACTTAGGAGCGATACTTGAGCTAGTAGTGGCAGTTCTACTCGGGTTCGTTGCAGAATATTGTCATACAGACTACGGATTCTACGGAGTGTTTTTGATATATACATTCTATGTCTACCTAAGATCTAAAGACAAGATCACACTCCTACTACCGATGATATTTGGAATAACACAGACGCCATATGTGCTACCAGCATATCTTCTAATCTACTTAGACGATGGCACCCATGGAAGACATCTATCCAAGTACATCACATATCTATTCTACCCAGCACATATTTTGGTTGCGATACTACTTCGCGGATTTGTCGGACTATAAAAAAAGCACCTTATTGGTGCTTGTGGTGGACACGAGAGGAATCGAACCCCCGGCCTAGGCTTTAGGAGAGCCTCGCTCTATCCTACTGAGCTACGTGTCCGTACTTAAATATTATACCAAATGTTTTGGAATTTTTCACTTTTTCTATGGTATATTTTAAAATTAGATTTTTTGGGTATAAGATAAATACAAGGAGGTATAAACATGATTTGGAGTATTATAGTTGGCGGTGTAGCTGGCTGGATCGCAAGCATTATTATGAATAAGAACGAAAGCATGGGAATGCTTAAAAATATCATCGTTGGTATTATAGGTGGTTCTCTTGGAAGATTCGTTCTAGGACTTCTTAATATTTATCAAGGCGAAGGCACAGTTGCGTCACTTGCAGTAGGTGTGTTCGGAGCAGTGATCCTACTAGCAATAGTAAACGCCATTACTGGAAGAAAATAAATATAAAATTATTAGTAATAAATATTAATAATAAAATTAAGAGAGACTTTTGGTCTCTCTTTTTATCTAAGATAGGATTCAATTTCTTAAATTGTAATGATTATATGATATAATTTAATCAACAGAACCTCTCCACGCTTAATGTAGAAATTCTACATGCGGACCACGGGGAGGGCTTTTTTTTATTATTTAATCACCTAAGCCTACTATGTCATCGCCATTTTTCTCTGCGAGGTCTAGTACTTTCTTAAGTTTTATTATATAGTTTTTTATTTTTTTGAAAGATAGATTATAGTTTCCTATTATTTTATTTTCTAAATTCTCATTTTCTTCTAAAAATCGATTGACTGATTCCGTGAAAATTTTTATGAACTCAATTTCCTCGTTATCTATCTTAGATATTCCATCTGGATTTAGTTTTCCATATGTTTCATAGCACTCGAGTTCATTTCTATAATCGAAAAATAGATTCTGTATCCCTTTTGGCTCGATGACATAGGCTTATTTTTTCTTAAGTTTTATAACTTTGTTGTCAGCATCTTCCCTATCTTTTGCAGAAACTATTATAAGCGCCATTACAGTTCTCTTTTCACTTGGCCGTAGGTTTTAAATCCTTCCATGACTTCTTCCATCTCTTCTTTTGTAAGCACTACCGGCTCTCCTACGCTCATGGCTGTCACTTGGATCTCTGCCACATATTCCATTCCCTTTGCAAGTCCATATGCAGATTTTAAATTCTTTCCACAGACAACTATTCCGTGATTTGCAAGAAGTACTGCGTTACTTTCTCCTGCAGTTTCTACTGCCACTTTTGCAAGCTCTTCTGTTCCGTACCTTCTATATGGCGCGCAAGGCACTTCGCTTGTTCCTGCATCTGCTATGACGTAGTGGACTGCCTTTATCGGCATCCTAAGTGTTGATAGAGTCGTGCAGTATTTGGAATGTGTGTGGACCACCGCTCCTGCTTCCGGTTTATTTTTATAAAAAAGCGTATGGAGATGCCACTCGCTGGATGGTTTTCTACTTCCTTCTACAATGTTTCCGTCAAGATCCATCACCACTATGTCCTCAGGCTCTGTATCGAAGTAGCCGATGCCTGATGGCGTGATAAGCACTACTCCCTCTTCTTTTAAATAAATTGATAGGTTGCCGCTTGTGCCAGATGATAATCCTTCAGCGGACATCTTCTTTCCATACTCAACTAATTCTTTCTTTTCTTCTAAATACATTTCTACCTCTAATAAAAGCTTCCGTCGCTGTCTTTGAAATAATCTGTAAGGTTTTCTGGTCTATATATTCCCTTGTCTGTAACTACTCCCTTTACGAGTTCGTATGGAGTCTTGTCAAAGGATGGATAATAGCCTTTCACTCCTTTTTGAGTCTGTTTTACTCCTCCAAGGATAAGTGATTCTTCTGGATCTCTCATTTCAATCTTTACATCATCTAAGGTTTTCTTGCCTAGATCTGGCACTCCTGTCACATAGTAAGGAACACCAAAGTGTTTACAAAGTAGAGCTATTTGTAATGTGCCTACCTTGTTTACCACTGATCCATCTTCTGTGATGGTATCTGCTGCAGAACTGAACACGTCCACCATATTTTTAGAAAGTATCTCTCCAATCATATTGTCTGTCACCACGGTGGTATCGAATCCTTCCTCTGCAAAGCAAGATGCTGTAAGTCTCGCTCCTTGTAAGAATGGTCTCGTCTCTGGACAGATGACTTTGAAATTTTTATTTTCTCTCTTCGCCGCTCTTATAACTGTGCCGATTATGGTTTCGCCGTAGCATTGGGTCAAAAGTGTGCCGCCTTCTGGGATCAGTTCCAGTAGATTGTCCCCAACTTTTTGCATGGTGGTGTACCTTCTATTTAGAGAGTTTACAGTGTCTTCTACGATTAATTCTATAGGATCTTCTCCATTTTCAATTGCACGCTTTGCAATTTCTAAACATCTTGAAGTTATGATTCCATACCTTGATGCTGTGGTTACTCTTGCATTTCTAAGTGCATCTTCTGCTTCTTCTAAAAATTTAATTCGTTCAGTCTTTTCTAAATTTCTAGATTCATATGCTGCAAGTGCCATTCCCATTCCCACTGCCGTGTAAGGTCCTGCACTTTGGGTTACAAGATTTTGAATGGCTGTTACTACTTCTTTATAAGTCTTGCAATTTACAAATTTTACTTCTCTTGGATACACTCTTCTATCTAAGATTCTCACCTGACCGTTTTCATACCAGGCTACATTTTCATATCTAAGTAGGAAAGGCATACCTTTATCTTCTCTAATCATATTTCTCCTTTTTTCGCTTTCTTTCTCATTCTATGTCCAAATATTGCAAGGGCAATTATCGTCGCTGTATATGGTATCGCCATGGTCAGTTGGCTCGGTACCACGTTTTGAATTGCAACTCCAAATGCTTGGCACGCTCCAAAGAAGAGACTTGATATTATAGAAAATATCGGATGATTTCTCGCCATTGATGCTGCTGCCATTGCAATGAATCCTCTACCTGCTGTCATTCCTTCTGTAAATAGGGTAACTTGACCAAGACTTAGTGCAACTCCTCCAAGTCCGCATAGGGCCCCGGAGACTATTACTGTCAACATCTGAGTTCTAAGGGAGTTTATTCCAAGGGAGTTTGCTGCGTTTATATTTATACCTACTGATAGGGTTCTAAATCCTCTAACTGTTTTGTAGAGATAGATGTATATAAGAACTGCCGTTACATATGATAAATAGTCAAGCACTGTCAAGTTTTCAAAAACTCTTCCTAAAAATGGAATGTTTCTTATAATTGGAAGATTTATCTTCGTAAGAGAAATCAATTCTGGAGAGGAGAAACTTCCCTTAACGCCCAAAATAATATATAGAAATATGGCTGTAAGTCCTGATACAAGTAGGTTTATCGAGGTACCTATTACCATGTCCGCCGCCTTATATTTAACTTGAAGTATTGCAACAACAAGTCCTACGATACTTCCTGCAAGCATTCCTGCCAGAATTGCAAGTATGACGCTATGGAAAAAATAATTTACAACTACGGCTACAAATGATGCGATAAGCATCTGTCCTTCTAAGGCTATGTTGAATACTCCGACCTTTGAACAGATTCCTGAGCCCAGTGCTGCAAATAGAACTGGTGTTGCTGATCTTAGGGTTGAGTTTATAATACTTGCCAAGTAATTTGTATCCATTATTCATCATCTCCTTCCAATTCCTGTGGGACATTTACTTTTGCTTTCTTTCTACCTGAAAAGTGTTTGTAAGTTATCTTAACTGATACAAATAACGTGATTGCAGATTGGATGATTGTCGAAAGTTGAAGTGGAATATCTGCAGATCTTTGAATCGCTTGACCTCCAACTTGTAGTCCTGATAAAAATATCGAGGACACGAAGATTCCAACTGGATGTAGGTTTGCAATAAGCGCCGCCATAAGCCCAGTCCATGCGTAGGAAGTTGAAGTGAACATTCCACTCATGTACCTGTACTTAACTCCAAATATTTCGCAGATTCCTGCAAGTGCAGCTATGGCTCCTGATAATCCCATGGTTATGAGCATGACCTTCTTTTCGTTTACTCCACCGTACTTGGCGAAGTTTTTGTTAAATCCTGTCATCTTGGATTCGTAACCGAAGGTGGTCTTGTTAGATATAAATATTAAAAATATCATACAGAGGATTGCTATTACAAAACCTATATTAAATGTTGAAGTTTTGAAAAATCTTAAAAATTTAAGTCCATCTCCGATGGCTTCTGTCTGAATGGAAAATCCGTCTCCAGAAGTTGCCCTCATTGGAAATGTAACGAAGTAGGACACCACATTGTCCGCTATATAGTTCATCATCAGTGTACAAATAACTATTGTAACGTCAAATTTTAAATTTAAAATAGCTGCTATAGTTGCATAGAGAGCTCCTGCAAGAAGTCCTACGATTATAGCGATGAGAAGCACAAGTTTAGGTGGTCCTGGCACAAGAAGTGCCACTACTAGTGCAGAAAATCCTCCTACTATCATCTGACCTTCCACACCGATATTTATATATCCTGCTCTCCACGCCATTGCCGTTGCAAATGCACAGATTGCTATTGGGGTTGCACGGGTCAGTGTTTGGAAGAAGTAATATGATGAGAAGAATGATTTTTTAAACATCTCTTGATACACTTCTACTGGATCTGCTCCAGATATTAAAATTACGATGGTTCCTACTAGAAGTCCAAAGATAACTGCGATTGCAGTCTGTCCAAGGGAAGCTAACATCGCTCTTCTTTTATAATTAATTTTCTTCAATGATCTTGCCTCCCATCATAAGTAGTCCTATCTTTTCAGAGTCGGCTTCTTCTCTTGTAAATTCACCATTAAATCTACCTTCGTAGATGGTGTATATTCTATCTGAAAGAGTCAAAATTTCTGTAAGTTCCGATGAAATTAGAAGGATGGCGTCGCCTTTTTCCCTCTTTTCCAAAAGTTTTTTGTGAATGGCTTCCATGGCGCCTATATCCACGCCTCTTGTTGGTTCAGCTGCGATTAAGAATTTTGAATTCTGTTCAAGTTCTCTTCCTACTATTAGCTTTTGAAGGTTTCCACCAGAGAGCTGTCCAGCTTTTTGATCCAGAGACCCATACCTTATATCATATTTATCAAGAACTTCTTGGGTGAAGTTTTCAATCTCTTTTCCCTTTAGGATTCCATTCTTAGAAAGCCTTTCTTTTTTGTGGTGATTCATAATTGTGGTTTCTCTTAAGTCTGCTTCCTTTGCGCAACCCCAAAGGTATCTATCTTCTGGCACTACCGCAAGTCCAGCGTCTCTTATCTCTTCCACAGATCTGTTTTGAATTTCTTTTCCAAGTATGGAGATCTTTCCAGAGTCTACGTTTTTAAGTCCTGTTAAGACCTCTATAATTTCCGATTGACCATTGCCTGAGACTCCTGCAATCCCTACGATTTCACCACCGTATACCTTCATCGAAAGATCTTTTAAGAGACCTTCTCCTGCACCTTTTAGATTTATATTTTCTACATCCAAAACCAAGGTGTCTTTCTTTGTTTCTAGGATTTTATTCTCCGTAAGTTCTTTTCCAACCATTAAGTAGGAGATTTCTTCTATTGAGGTGTCTTCTTTGTTGAATGTGGCTACGTGTTTTCCCTTCTTCATGATAAATATTCTATCTGAGACAGCCATAACTTCGTTTAGTTTGTGAGTTATAAGTATGATGCTTTTTCCTGCCTTGGATAGTTCCTTTATGGTTATTAGAAGTTCATCGACTTCTTGTGGAGTTAGTACTGCTGATGGTTCGTCAAAGATTATTATCTCTGCGTTTTGATATAGCACCTTTAGAATTTCTATTCTCTGCTGAATCCCAACTGGGCAGTCCTCCACCTTTTGATCTGGATTTATCTTAAGTCCGTATTTTTTGGATAGTTCTTCCACATCAGCTCTCGCCCTTTGTCTGTCGAAAAATATTCCATTCTTTGGTTCTTCACCGAACACTATGTTTTCAAAGACTTTGAATGGATTAAAGAGCATAAAATGTTGCTGAACCATACCAATTCCATGTTTTATTGCGTCCCTAGGGTTCTTGATATTTATCTCTTCGCCCCTCATTAAGATTTGACCTGCGTCCTTTGATTCTATTCCATAGAGGATTTTCATGATTGTGGACTTGCCAGCACCGTTTTCGCCAACGATTGAGAGGATCTCTCCTTCGTTTAAGTGCAGGCTTATATCATCATTTGCAAGGACATTGTCATAGGACTTTGTGATGTTTTTCATTTCAAGTAACATATTTCACCTTCTTATAAAAAAATGTTGAAGGCTTAGCCTCCAACATTTAGTTCTTACTTATAATCTTCTTCTTTTGGCAATGTCTTAAGGTCTAGCTCTCCTGATTTAATTTTTTCTGCTGCTTCTTTTAATTTTGCAACATCTTCATCAGTAAGTCTTTCGCTTCTTGGGTTTTCACTTTCGTGAGTTACATGAACTGCACCGATAGTTCCTTCTTCAAGTCCCCATTCTTCATTGTCAGCTTTCCATGCATCGCCTTGTTCCATAAATTGTTTTACTAGGTATTGAACGGTTGCGTAAGAGTCTTTGATTTGAGATGAAACGATGAACTTGTTGTTTGGATCTGTTAAGTCGATGTCTTGTCCTGAAGTGTAGAATCCTTTTTCAAGTGCTGCTTCGAATACACCTTTGTCTCCGCCAGCTGCTGCTGCGTTTATGAATCTAGCGCCTTGTTCATATTGTTGGATTGCAAATTCTTTTGCCTTTGCAGGTTCATTGAATGATCCTGTGTAGTTAAATACGAATGTTGCATCAGGTTTTATAGATTTTGCACCTTCCATAAATCCGTATCTCCATTTCCAAGATCCAACTCCTTGGTTAACGTGTACTCCACCGAAGAAGTTTTCATCAGGTTCTGTTGTCATTGCAGCGATCATACCGATTAGGTAAGCGCCTTCTTGTTCTCTAAATGAGATACATTTTACATTTTCTGCTTCAACTTCTGAGTCGATAAGAGCGTATTTTGCTCCATCTGGGAATTCTGTAGCTATTTTGTTGATAGCTTCTCCTGATGGCCAACCTCCACCGATGATTAGGTCTACTTTTTCTTCAACTAGAGCTCTTGTGTTTTCTTCAAAAGCTGCTGCGTCTGCACATTCAACTACGATTGGTTCAAATCCTAGTTCTTCAGCTGCATCCTTTAGACCATCGATCATGTTAAGTACGAATACTTGAGTTCCTGCAGGGTCAGTTACAAGTGCGATTTTCTTCTTAGCTTCTCCTGATTTTTCTTCATTACCTGCATTTGCGTTTGCGTTTTTGTTTGCCTTTCCATTATCAGTCTTGTTGCCACAAGCTGTAAAGGTTGTTGCTAACATAAGTACAGCTAGCAATAATGCGATTTTCCTCTTCATAAAATCCTCCATTTTAAATTTGTTTTAATATATTTTTCAACAAAACTCTGAATTTCTTTTCAGATCTTTCAGCAGTTTCGTCTACTTCCTCAGTCGTAAGTGGAGTATCTAGTACCCCAGCTGCCATATTGGTCATAAGAGAAAGTCCAAGCACCTTCATTCCACAATGGGCAGCTACTATTGCTTCTGTCACAGTGGACATGCCAACAGCATCTCCGCCTAAAATTCTAATGGCTCTTATCTCTGCAGGAGTTTCAAACTGTGGTCCAGGCATGTAGAAGTAAACTCCTTCTTTTATATCAATTTCAGAAATTTTCGCAGCTTCTTTTGCTATTTCTATGTATTCTTTGTCATAGGTGTTTGACATATCGAAGAATCTCGGACCAAATTCAGCAATGTTTTTTCCTCTAACAGGGCTTGCTCCATTTAATTTGATTTGATCCTTTATGATCATGATATCTCCTGCAACATAGCTTTCATTTACAGCTCCAGCTGCATTGGTTAGGATTACAGTCTTGCAACCAAGCAGGTGCATAACCCTCATTGGAATGGTCAGCTCTTCGAAATCATATCCTTCGTAATAATGAAATCTCCCTGACATGCACACGACTTTCTTGCCGCTAAGCTCCCCTAGGATAAGTTTACCTGCATGAGAATCGACAGTTGCATCAAGAAAGTTTGGAATCTCTTTGTAATCCAAAACAGTTTTATCTTCGATCTCTTCTGCCAAATTGCCAAGGCAAGATCCAAGTACTATAGCTATTTCAGGTACGTAATCTATCTTAGAAAGTATGTAGTCTGCACTCTTCTTGTAATACTCAAAGTCTAACTGTGTTTTCAAAATCATCCTCCTCTATTTCTCTATCAATTTCTTTGCAGTGTTATTATCCGTTATTAAAACGTCTAGAAAACCTCCCCTTAAAGCCCCTTCAATAGCTTCAAATTTTCTACTTCCACCTGCAACTCCAATTATTCTTGCATCATTTTTATTGGTCAAGACATTGTACCCTGTAGTTCTTTGATCATACTTATTGTCTACAATCTTCCCATTTATATCAAACCATCTAAATCCAATATCTCCGACCGCACCTTCTCTAAGTAGATTCGAAACGAACTCGTCATTAAAAACTTTGGAACTGAAGAGTTTAGAGTCTTCTTTAATTTCTCCTATACCTGCTAGTACAGTTGTGCACTTATCTATGGTTTCCATAGTGTTTATCATATTTATATCTTTGCTGAAGGCATCTCTAAGTTCTTTATTTTCAAATATTACTGGAGCAAAAAATACATAAGATTTACCTCCAAGCTTGTCTCCTAGAGTTCTTGTGATTTGATCTGGCTGTTTATAGGTATAGATGATATTTGAACCTCCCAAGAGTTGAACAACATTTACACCCATGGACTTGTCTTCCTCTATGTATTCTGACAGTTTAGATAATGTTCTTCCCTGGGTAATACCTAAGTAAGAGTTCTTTTCCAAATTATTTGAAAGGTATTTTGCACCTGCTTTGGCTATATCATTTATAACAGTGCTATCGTCTATTGAACTTACAACTATTGCTTGTTTTATGCCAAACTTTTCTTCTATGCTCTGTTCTAAATCAAAATGGTACTTATCCAAGCTTGCAATTTTAATAGTTACTATATTTTCGTCACTTGCCTTCTTCAACATACGATTTATTCTCTGTCTCGAGGTTTTTAATTTATCAGCAATTTCACCTTGGGTCATATGCTTTTTATAGTACATATATGCAATTTTTATAAGCTCTTTCGATTCTTCCAAGGCATCCTCCTATTACATTTGTAATGAATAAAGAATATTTGTAATGTTAATGTAATTATATCACCTAGTTTTAACTACTTCAACACATCAAACTCAAATAATCTCCATCATTTCTTTACAAAAAACTAAAAAACCGGAGATAACTCCGGTAAATTTTAAATGAGTTCGTCAAGGCTTGCTCTTAGACTTCTCATGGTCTTTAAATATTTCTCTATTTCTCTTTCCATTTTTAAGACATACTTTTCATCCTTTATGGATTTTATATTTTGTACCATATTTTCTATTGAGCCAAAGATTGCAATCTCAACTTGTTTTAGTCCTACTAGCACATCTCCAAGGGCGGTCCTGTTTCCAATGTCATAGAGTCTTAGTCCGATTGGAATAAGCCTTGTTATGGTCTTTAGAGTTTCGTAAGGGACATCTGTTGCAATTTTATATCCATTTTCTATTACTTCGGAGCGAGCTTTTCTTTCTTCTTCTGTAGATCTTTTCATCCTAAATCCCCTTGCAACTTCTGTAAAGGCTTCTGCGTCTCTTTGCGGTGCGCCCATTAGGATTTCTTTTATTTCAAGTAGCTCGTCACGAATCTTTATGGCTTCGTCTCTTACGTCTATATAATTTTTATTGTCAATGGTTAAATTTACTACCATTAGTAGAAGCGACGCTCCTAAGATGGCATTTACTCCTACCACTGCACCTCCTCCTGGTGCTGGCATGCTTGAAGATAGATCTTCTATAAATTCTGTAAAATCTCTATTGAGCATTAGAAAAGTCCTACTATATTTCCGTCGCTGTCGATGTCCATTTTAAGTGCTGCTGGTACTTTTGCAAGCCCTGGCATGGTCATGATGTCTCCTGTTAGTGCTACGACAAATCCTGCTCCATTTGAAAGGTTAAGATCTCTTACTGTTATTTCAAAATCTTCTGGAGCGTTTAGTGCCTTTGCATTGTCAGAGAAAGAATATTGGGTCTTGGCAATACATACTGGTAGATTAGAAAATCCATGTTCCTTCATGTATTTTAGTTTTCTCTTGGCTTCTGCTGTGAAGTTCACACCTTTTGCTCTGTAGATTTCCTTTGCAATTTTTTCTATCTTTTCTTCTATGGAAATATCTAGTGGATAGATTGGTTTGAAATCAGATTTGTTATTTTCGATAGTTTCCACAGCCACCTTTGCAAGATCTGTAGTTCCTTCGCTTCCCTTTTCAAATCCTCTACATTCTGTAGCTTCTACTCCTACTTCCCTTACAAGTTCTTTTAAAAGTTCGATTTCTTTTTCTGTGTCATCTTTGAATACATTTATTGCAACTGTAACTGGCACGCCGAACTTTTGCATATTTTCTATATGGCGTTTTGCGTTTGCAAATCCAACTCTTAGTGCGTCAAGATTTTCTTCTGAAAGATGATCTTTTTCGACTCCTCCGTGCATCTTAAGCGCTCTTATAGTTACAACTACCACTGTTAGATCTGGACTTAGTCCTGAAAGTCTCATCTTTATGTCCATGAATTTTTCTGCACCTAAATCTGAACCGAATCCGGCTTCTGTAACTACATAGTCTCCGATGGATAGAGCCATCTTTGTAGCAAGTACAGAGTTACATCCGTGGGCGATATTTGCAAATGGTCCGCCGTGGATGATTGCAGGATTGTTTTCAAGAGTTTGCACTAGGTTTGGTTTTATAGCATCTTTTAGAACTACTGCCATTGCACCTTCTGCCCCTAGATCTCTAACATAAAGTGGTTCTTTGTCCATATTGTCTGCAAATACAATATTTCCAAGTCTTTCTTTTAAATCCATTAGAGAGCTTGCAAGACATAAAGCTGCCATTACTTCTGATGCAACTGTAATCATGAAGTGGTCTTCCCTTGGGTAGCCCATGTTTCTTCCGCCTAAGCCCACAACAATATTTCTAAGGGCTCTGTCGTTTATGTCCATTACTCTTCTGACTTTTACTTCTCTTTCGTCAATTCTAAGTTCGTTGCCCTTTTCGATGTGGTTGTCGATAAGAGCCATAAGTAAATTATTTGCAGTTGTTATTGCATGTAAATCTCCAGTGAAGTGAAGATTTATATCTTCCATTGGGATGACTTGGGCATATCCACCGCCACAAGCTCCACCTTTGATTCCAAAAACTGGTCCTAGTGATGGTTCCCTTAGCGCTGCTACTGTAAATTTGCCGATCTTATTTAGTCCATCTGTAAGTCCTATGGTTACAGTTGACTTTCCTTCTCCTGCTGGAGTAGGTGTAATAGCTGTCACCAAGATAAGTTTAGAATCTTCTTTTTCTTTGATAGCCTTTGGATCTATCTTTGCTTTGTACTTTCCATATGCTTCCACATAATCCATATCTACACCGAGTTTTTTAGCGATCTCTTCTATCGGTAAGATATGTGCTTCTTTCGAAATCTCAAAATCTGTTTTCATTTGACCCTCCTTACTTTAAATTGTACTAGACTTGTACTTTATCTTCAAGAAATGATAAATTTTAAACATTTAATTTTTTATAAGACTAGAATTTTTTTACATCAAAGATTAAAATTTTTGCATCAAAAAACCAGGGATCACTCCCTGGTTAAATATTTATAAACTTTTTAAATTTTCTGGCAATTCTATCTTTTCTAGTTCGTTTACCCTTTCGTAGCTGCCACTTTGTCTTATTGTCTTTACCTTTTTATCTTCGTTTACGAATTTTAATTCCCATTCAAATGACTTTGGATAGTTGGTCTTTCTGTCAAATATGAAGGTAGCTTCGATTGACTCTAGTTCTTTGTAGAATGGAGAGTCTTTGTCTTCAAATAGAATACTTTTGATCTCGTCTATATTTTCAGGGCTGGATTTTAGCTCTGCCACTATATCCGTATCTGTTTCACTCATTTCATAGTACTGTTTAAGTGGTTTTAGAATTGAATCTCCATTAATATTATTTTTTGAAACGAAAGCAGTTTTTTCTTCGGTATTTTCTCCTTCTGCAGCTTCCTTTGTCCATTTACCGTTTTCATCTTTTCGATACCTAGAGCCATCAAGAACATACTCTTCAGATTCCATCTTTTCTTTACCATCCACGCTTGTCCAAGTTGAGTGGTAGGCTAGTGGTTCTTTTATTAATTCTAAGTTTCCACTGTATGTGTAGTTTTCTTTTTCTGGGTCAACTTCAGATTTCACATCGAGGTCTGTGTTTAAAACATAGCTCTTTAAATCTTTTTCTTCTACAATTTCACTAAACGCTTTTTCTTTGTCAAAATCATTTGTCTCTTGTAGATCATTTCCGTCTTTTTTACATCCAGTAGCAATGACGGCTAGGATCATTATTATTAAAATTGAAAAAATTTTCTTTCTATATTTCATATTTCACCTGCACTTTCAATTACCGTTAAACTTTCTTTAAATACATTATACTACTTTAGAGTTTTTTTTCAATAAAGTGGAGTTTAATTTAAAAAATCGAAAAATGAAATTACAGTTTAATAATATCTTTTCTAATTCTATTTCTTGAGAATAGTGCCAAAATCGTAAAGAATTCAAGCCTTCCTAGTAACATAAGTAAACTGAAGTATAGTTTAAAGAAGTCGCTATAGAAGGCAAAGTTTTTAGTCGGTCCTATTGCTCCAAATCCTGGTCCAACGTTTGAAAGTGTGGTAGCAACAGAAGAAAATCCTGTGACTATATCCACTCCAGAAAGTGTGACTATTCCAGTAGATACTATGGCGATTACGAAATAAGTTCCAAGATAAGCGTTGATTCCTAGGACGACCTCGTCAGATAGAATTTTCCCATCGGCCATAACAGGAATAACGGCCTTTGGATGGGTCGCTTTTTTCATTTCTCTCTTTATGAGCTTAAGTAGAATGGATATTCTCATCACCTTTATTCCACCGCCAGTTGAGCCGGCACATCCTCCAAAAATCATAAGCATTAAAAGAATAAATTTTGAAAAACTTGGCCAGACTTCATAGTCCGCATTTGCAAAACCAGATGTTGATGATATAGATGTAACTTGAAATGCAGAGTCTCTAAACGCGAGTAGAAGTGATGGATATCCCTTAGAATAGAGATCTATGGTTATAAGTGTAATCGTACTTACAATTATAAATATCCAAAGTTTTAGCTCATCGTTTTGTAGAATTTCTTTAAATTTTCTTCTATAAAGAAGAGCATAGATTGTAAAGTTTGTTGCACTTAAAAACATAAATAGAGAAAGGATAAAATGAACTGTATTTCCTGGATAGGACATAAACGAATCATTATATGATGAAAATCCTCCAGTTCCTAGAACCCCAAAGGTATGGACCAAGGAGTCGAAGACTGACATTCCTGCAATCTTTAAACAGATAAATAGTGCAGCAGATAGAGTGATATATATGATGTATAGTCTCTTTGATGATTGAGAAATCGTGGATTCGATCTTACCTGCAACTGGTCCAGGGGACTCAGCCTTGAATATTTGAAATCCACTCACTCCAAGCTTTGGAAGAAGTCCAACTGTAAATACGAGTATTCCCATTCCTCCGATCCAGTGAGTGATTGATCTCCAAAAGATTACTGACCTTGGATAAGATTCTATACCTGAGATTACCGATGCTCCAGTAGTTGTAAATCCAGATACAATTTCAAAAAATGAATCAACATAGGTCATATTTGCTGAAATATATAGTGGAATTGCCCCTACCAGCGATACCAATATCCATGATGCAGTTACGATTAAAATTCCGTCTCTTGGGGAAAGAGATCTCTTCCTAGATTTTAAATTTATCAAAATAAATCCCAATACCAAAGCTATTACCATTGGGATTAAAAAACCACTTGAACTTCCGTCCTTGTCCACAAAACTAATGATTAGAGATGGCGCCATAAACGCAGTCTCAATTAATAAAATATATCCAAGTAATTTTGAAATGAGTTTATAATTCATCTACCATTCCTCTATTCTTAATAGAATTAATAGCGTCCTTTATTTTTCCTTCAGATGAAAATATTTTTTGCATCTTAGGTGCAACTTCGTGCATAGAGAATAAAATAATTCTATCTTTTGGCTTTAAGACTGTCTTGCCATTAGGGACTATCATCTCATTATTTCTTATTATGGCGATGATTAGTATTCCTTCTGGAAGATCTAAATTTTCAAGAGATTTGCCACAGACTAAGTGTTTTTCCTTTATGATTAGCTCCGTACATTCCACTTGGCCATTTAATAGAAGGTGAAGTGAAAGCGAAGATTTGCCCCTTATTTCTTTTAACATTTCTGCAGCTGTGATATAAGAAGTGTTAAATACTGCATCAATATCCAGTTTATCCAAGACCTTATCGTAGTTAGTTCTTGAAATCTTGGCAACGGATTTATAAATTCCAGTCTGTTTCGTCACAAGGCTCATAAGTAAGTTCGCCTCGTCGATCCCCGTTGCAGCTACAAACGCATCGTAAGTGTTTACCATTTCTTCTTGAAGGGTTGATATATCTGTTCCGTCTGCGTTTATTATCTGTGCATTTGGAAGCATTTCCTTTAACACGAAGCATCTGTCCCTATTCATTTCGACTATTGTCACTTGGACATTTTCATTTAAAAGAAGCATCGCAAGGTATAGACCAGTCTTTCCACCACCTAAAATCATGGTGCTTCTAAGAGGTTTAGCCTTTTTAATACCTGTGTGTTCCTTGTCGAAATCCGCAATATTTTTTGATTTTCCAGCCAAGATTATTACATCATTTTCTTCTAAGACTGTATGACCATTTGGAATAATTGCATCTCCCGCTCTTGAAATCGCAGAGATAAGTAGATCATTTATCTGTTCGATATCCATGATTTTTTTGCCAATGAAGTTCGGGTCGTTTCCTATATTAAATTCAACGAGAGAAACCTTGCCGCCTGCAAAATCATCAGAGTAGAGTTGATACCTCTTCATAAGATATTTAAAGATGGATCTTGCTGTAGCAAAATCCGGATTTATAATCTTATCTATCTGAAGCTCTTTAGATAAAAAATCCAAACGCTTTATATATTCAGGGTCCCTTACTCTTGCAATGGCATATTTTGCACCGAGTTTCTTTGAAACTGTGCAGAGTATTACATTCGCCTCGTCGTTTGTGGTGGTTGCTACTACATAGTCATAAGTCGAAATGTCCAGCTCTTCTAGCACTCCAAAATCAAGTGCATTTGCACAGATACTTAGTACATCTAGTGAGTTTGAAATATTTTCTATTACATCTTCATTGTTATCTACTACGGTTACTTCATAGTTTTCATCTAATAGTGAGGCTGCAAGTCTATAACCGAGTTTACCAGCACCTACAACTAAAGCCTTCATATTTCCTCCTAAAATTTGAAAATTTCATTTCAGAATCATTATATAAATTATTTTTCTCTTTTATTCGCTAAATAAAACAGGCTAATAGCCTGTTGATATTACTTTATTTACCATTATTATAACACTACTATATTCTTAATAAAAGGAAAAGTGATCTAGTCGTTCCATCTTATAATTTGGTTTTACAAATTTATTCGACATAAAAAAAGACTCCCTATTGGAAGTCTTGATTTAAATAATTATAAATTTTTTTACTGCGTCTTAATTTAAATTTTCACGCGTAAATAGTATTTCTAATTAAAATTCGTCACAATATACTTCGAAGTATCCTTGTGGATGTAGACATGCTGGGCATACTTCTGGAGCTTCTTTGCCTTCATGGATATATCCACAGTTTAGGCAGTGCCATAAAACTACTTTGTCTTTTTTGAATACTTTGTCTTCTTCGATGTTTTTGATAAGAGCTTTGTATCTCTTGTCATGAGCTTCTTCAACTTCTGAAATTTCAGTGAAAGCTTCTTCCACTTCATCAAATCCTTCTTCTTTTGCAATCTTTGCAAATTCTGGATACATTTCTGTATGTTCATATTCTTCTCCAGCTGCAGCTGCTTTAAGGTTAGAAAGAGTTCCTTTCTTTTCTTCTAGATGAACTGGGAAACTTTGTACAACTTCGATTTCTTCGTCAAAGAAGTCTTTTTGTAAGAATCTGTAGAATCTCTTAGCGTGTTGTTCTTCGTTTCTTGCAGTTTCTTCAAAAATATCTCTGATTTGAATGTATTTTTCTTTGTCTGCTACCTTTGCGTAGTATTTATATCTCATGGTTGCTTGTGATTCTCCAGCAAATGCCATCATAAGATTCTTAGCTGTCTTTGTACCTTTTAATGATTTCATAATTACCTCCTGAAATTTATACCTTTCTTTTATTATACACCAAGCAAAAAATAAAAACAGGTGTCTAATTGATAATAGAATTATTTTTTTAAACACCTGTTTGTTTTTTATTTATTTTTTACATATCTTTTTTAGTTAGCTTATTGTCCTTTGGTTTTGCTATTGCCTTACGCATATCTGTATCGGATTCTATGTTTTGCATCTTGTAGTAATCCATTACGCCTAGATTTCCTTCTTTGAATGCTTCTGCAATTGCAAGTGGAACTTGAGATTCTGCTTCTACTACCTTTGCTCTCATGGCTTCTACTTCCGCCTTCATTTCTTGTTCACGAGCAAGGGCCATTGCACGTCTTTCTGATGCTTTGGCTTCTGCGATTCTCTTGTCTGCCTCTGCTTGATCTGTTTGAAGTCTCGCACCTATATTTCTAGCTACGTCTACGTCTGCTATGTCTATTGATAATATCTCAAATGCTGTTCCTGAATCCAGTCCCTTTTCCAAGACTACTCTTGAAATTGAATCTGGGTTTTCAAGTACATTTTTGTAAGATTGGGATGAACCTACTGTAGTTACGATTCCTTCTCCAACCCTTGCGATTATTGTTTCCTCGCCAGCTCCTCCGACAAGTCTTTCTATATTTGCACGTACTGTTACCTTCGCCTTTACCACTACTTCGATACCGTCTTGGGCAACTGCTGAAATATTTGGAGTTTCTATAACTTTTGGATTTACAGAAACTTGCACAGCTTCTAGCACATTTCTTCCTGCTAGGTCTATTGCAGCTCCTCTTTCAAATTGTAGAGGAATATTTGCTCTTTCTGATGCAATAAGTGCATCTACAAGAGTGTTTACATTTCCACCTGCTAAGTAGTGAGCTTCTAGGTTTTCTATCTTTAAATCAAGTCCTGCTTTGGTTGCCTTGATCATAGGAATTACAATTTTTCTAGGGCTTACTCTTCTAAGTTTCATTCCAATTAATGTGGAAATCTTTATCTTAACTCCTGAAAAATATGCCGTAATCCATAAGCCTACTGGTACAAATGAGAAGAATAGAATCAGAAATATGATTACTGCTACTACTATTCCTCCGCTTAAAATATTAGAAATTATGTTTCCACCCATTTTTTATCTCCTAACTATTACTTTTGATCCGTCGACTTTTGATACGACGATTTTTTCTCCATGTTCTATCATTCCATCTTCTGAAATTGCCTCGATCTTTGCTCCTTCTACTAAGATAAATCCCGTAGGTTTAAGAGGTGTTAATGTGTATCCCACATCTCCAACGCTTACATCTGGTCTATCTACTGAGAGATATCCTCTTGTAGAAGTGAGTGAGTCGTTTAGTGAAATCTTTTGTAAAAACTCTGACTTCATTCCTCTTTTAATCATGATATTTGATGCAAATATTCCTGCTATCATCGCTGATGCAGTAGGCACAAGTCCTCTTTCAAAACTACCCATTGCAAGGATTACTCCAACTATAGAGAGTATGATTCCCATTATTCCACAGATTCCAAAACCTGGTATAACTGTCTCTATTAGTATTAATGCTATTCCTAACATAAATATAAGTGCAACATAGACGCTTGAGTCTGTGATGATTATATTGCCTACAAAAAATACTATAAATAGTAATATGGATAGGGTTCCGAAAAGTCCAAATCCTGGCGAAAATATTTCTATAATCATAGAAACTATTGCTAATGTAAGTATTAATGTGCTTACATACCTGTTTGAAATAAGGTTTAAAAGTTTTATTTCTTGAGGTACTTTGTAGTAAGACTCCTCTGAAATGCCTTCAATTTCAAGTAGATTTTTAAAATCTTTAACAGTTCCATCTGAAATTCCATAATCCAGCGCATTTCCTGAATCCAACAATGTTTCTGGTATGTTTTTCTCTACATTTTTAATTGGCTTCTTTAACATTTCAAGAGAGTCTCTACTTATGCCTTTTTCTTTTTCTATTCTTTCAAGGTATTCGCTTAGATTCTTGGAATTATCTTTTAAGTTTCTATTTATATTTCCTATTGCTGCATTTTGATTTAGATAGATTTTGTCGCAGCTTAGTGCTATTATTGTAGATTCTGATTCTGTTGGTCCTTCGCAATAGGCAACTGTTCTTAAATTTGAGTTTAATATTAAGTTTGCAATTTCAAAGGCGGCTTTTGTCGATCCACCTTTAGAAGATATTTTTATGACCACATCTTTATTATTTTCAGCCCCTTCTTTAAGTGAAGATCTGACATTCATAATAGTGGCTTCATTTATTTCTCCACTTATATCTAGGACCACGGCTTCTTTTGCATGGACAGAGATAAACATCATGAGAATAATTATGATTAAATATTTTAGCTTTTTCATAAGATCTCCTTAGAAAAAAAAGCCTTAGGAAATCCTAGGCTTAATTTAAATACTTAGAAGCAATGGAATTTACTTTTTTCCCATCAGCTTTTCCTTTGACTTTTGGCATTACTTCTTTCATAAGTTCACCAATTTGTCTCTTTTCTGTGATGGATAGCTTTTCGATGGCTTCTTTAATTATATCTTCTAATTCTTCATCTGTTAATTGCTTTGGTAGGTACTCCAGAATAATCTTTATTTCTTCTTCTGTTTGAGCGACTAAATCATCTCTACCGCCACGCTTAAAATCTTCAATTGAAGATACTCTTTCTTTATATTGTTTGGAAATTATGTCTATAACTTCTTCGTCGGAAAGATCAACTCTCTTGTCGACTTCAATCTGTTTGATGGCAGCGCGCACCATTGTGATGGTGTCTTTTCTTACTTTGTCATGAGATTTCATTGCAGCTTTTAAGTCCTGCATAAGCTTTTCTTTTATTGACATACTGCACCTTCTTTAGTATCTTTTAAATTTCTTTCTACGCGCTTCTTCAGATTTTTTCTTTCTTCTTACGCTTGGTTTTTCGTAATGTTCTCTCTTTCTAACTTCTTTAAGCACTCCATTAGTAGCACATTGTCTCTTAAATCTTTTAAGGGCGTTATCTAGAGATTCATTTTCTCCAACTCTTATTTCTGACATAGTTTCCCTCCTCTCGTAGAAAAGGTTGCCTTTCGGCTTTTCATCGTTTATTATACATTAAATATATAAAAAACTCAAATTATTTTTTATAGATATGCTTGCGCTGCAGTTATTATAACTAAATCTTCTACTTCTTTTTCAACGCATCCACGAGAAAGGTCGTTTACTGGTTTGTTTAGTCCTTGTAGAATAGGTCCTATTGCCTTAAATCCACCGAATCTTTGTGCCATTTTGTATCCGATATTTCCTGCTTCTAGTGATGGGAATATAAATACATTTGCGTGGCCTGCGATTTCTGAGTCCGGTGCTTTCTTCTTAGCGGTAACTGGATCGAATGCAGCGTCAAATTGTAGTTCTCCGTCGATTTTGATTTCAGGATAATTTTCTTTAACCATTTCTGTAGCTATTCTAACCTTGTCAGCTTGTTCTGCCTTTGCTGAGCCCTTGGTTGAGAATGATAGCATGGCAATCTTAGCATCGATTCCAAATTGTTTTGCAGTTTGATCAGAAAGTTCTGCAACTTCTGCAAGTCCTTCAGAATCTATATCTATATTTATTGCACAGTCTGCGAATAGGTATTTTTCGCTATCTCTAAGCATTAAGAATGCTCCAGATACTCTCTTGAATCCTTCCTTTGTCTTTATGATTTGAAGAGCTGGCCTTACTGTATCTCCAGTGGTGTGAACTGCTCCACTTACCATTCCATCTGCATGTTCCATGTAGATCATCATAGTTCCAAAGTAGTTTGGATTCTTTAGAAGTTCTCTTGCTTCTTCTTCGTTTAACTTTCCTTTTCTTCTTTCAACTAGAGAAGCTACCATATCATCTGTAATAGATTCTTCTGGGTCTATAAAATTAAAAGCGCTTAGGTCTATACCTAAATCTTTGGCTGTCTTTTCAACTTCTTCTCTCTTTCCTAGTACTATTGGTTCAACTATTCCTTCTTTTGCTAAACTATTAGCTGCTCCTAGTACTCTCTCGTCTTCTCCTTCAGGTAGGACAATTTTCGCTCCCTTACCTTTAAGTTGTGATTTTAAATCATCAATAACTGACATAAATACCTCCTTGTCCAAGTACTATGTTAGAACTACTTGCACCTTACGTCAAGTTAAACTGTAAATTTTTCGAAAATTTTATACTAGTTTACAAAGAGTATTTATTTGATTTTGACTGAAAAAACAGTTAATATAGTACTAGGTGATAAAATGAAAAAGTTTTCCATTTTAATAATTCTCTGCCTCGTTTTTCTAAACACTCACGCAAGTGAATATATAGATACAAGTAGACACTGGGCAAAAGATAGCATCGACTACGTGACAGATAAAAATATCATGGTCGGATATCCAAATAAGACTTTTGAACCGGATAAATTTGTAAAGAGAAGTGAAGCAGTAACGATCCTTACAAAACTTACTGGCGTAGAAGATAAATTTACTTCAATTCACTTTCTCGATGTAGGTGAAAGTGATTGGTTTTATAAGAGCATAAATTCTGCAATAAACTATGGCTACATACTTGACGGTAATTTCTTTAAGCCACAAGACTATATGAATAGAAGAGATTTTGCAATAATGTTTTCAAAAGCATTTATGAATTCAGGAGAAGCCGTGCCTTATAGTGACACAGGATTTATGGACGATGAGTTAAAAGAATCTCTAAAACTTTTACCAGGTTTCTTCTCTGGCTACAAGGATAGATCTTTTAAAGGCGATAGATATATTTCAAGGGCAGAAGTTGCAACTCTTTGTAAAAAAATTATGGAAGAAGGATACTCAAAGAGAAGAGTAGTGCCTCTTGAAAGCGAAGAAATCATAACAGAAGACGAAAAGAATAAAAGCTTTATAATAGAAGCTACAGAAAATCAAAGAAAAAAACTAAGATATTTGATAAGTAATTATAGTTATCTTGAGGCCCAAGATGAATACTTAAAGAAACTTCTTCAAACTGCAGAAGAAATAGCTTCAAAAGACGATATAAAAGATATGATCGCCATTGAAAAAGAGATCGACAATTATCTTTTAAAGAAGACCAAGAGAAATGAGTTCTACCTAAATGTAGATGTCTATTCAGAGGATGGAAGTCCAATCTATGGCGCAGATCTTACCATCAACCAAGATTCATTTGTAAATAAATCCACACTTAAGAATGGAAAATATCTTCTAAAGGTAAATTACAACGGCTACAAAGCTGAACAAACCTTTGTAGAGATAGATGGCGAGGACAAGAATATTACCGTAATCCTAAAGAAGGAAAAGAATGAAATGGTCAGGATCGAAGTGCTTGGTAAGTATGCAAAGGTAGAAAACGAAATGGTTAAATCAGGCGCAAGATACACTGTATACTTAACTCCTCCTCAAGGGGTTGAACTTAAAAAATTTGTAGTAAATGGTGCTGAGAAAAACGTCGACTTTATAAACGATAGCTTCACCGGCGTTGCTACAAAAGATATAAAGATTGTGGTTGAATGGAATGATTAATTACGACTACTTAGAAACTTCCATTGGACTTATGGAAATAGTCTGTGAAGATGAATTTTTAATTGGTCTTAAGCTGGTTTTGGAAAAGAATCATAGAGTAAATGAAAATAAAACTTCAAGAGAGGTTAAATCACAGATTTTAGAATATTTAAATGGAAGTAGAAAGACTTTTAGTGTCCCATTTAAGTTAAACGGCACTGATTTTCAGAAAAAAGTATATGAAGAGACTTTAAAGATTCCATACGGCAGCACAAAAACATATGGAGAAATTGCAAACTCAATTGGAAATCCAAAATCCACGAGGGCTGTTGGCATGGTGCTTGGTAAGAATCCAATCTGGATCATCATGCCCTGCCACAGAGTAATTGGAAAAAATAGAAAACTCACAGGATTTGCTGGAGGGATCGACAAGAAGCTTTCACTTTTAAAACTAGAAAATTCAAAAATTGAAATTAAAGAATAAAAATAAGAGATATTCATTCGCGAATATCTCTTTTTGTTTGATTTTAGTTTTCGTGTTTCATTGTATTTAAATCTATAACTTCGTCAAACATCTCTTTGATATTTTCGTCGTTCATGTGTGAGATTATGATTATCGTTTTATCTATATCTAGAAGATACTTCATAACAGAAGTCGCTGTTTCATGGTCTAAGGCTGCTGTTGGTTCATCAAATATATAGATTGGAGAAGACTTGATCAGTGATCTTGCAATATTGATACGGGATTTCTGTCCTCCAGATAGTCCAAGCTCGTCGCTGATTATATCATCAAAGTGAAGATTTTCTATATAAAGATTGTTCTTTAAAGAAGAAATCTTACCTCCATCCACATCTCTATAAAGGGTTATATTGTTTTCGATGGTGTCTTTAAATAGATAACTGTTTTGGTCTATATATTGAATATATTTTAGAGCTTCACTGTCAGAATAATTTGAAATATCCTTGCCATTTAAGAATATATTTCCCGCACTTGGTTTTATCTCTCCAGTCATCAGCTTCGCAAGGGTGGATTTTCCAGAACCACTCCTACCCACTATTAAATATTTTCCCCTGTCTTTAAAATTTACTGAGAAATCCTTCACCACATCTTCTTGGCCTTCTTTGTACTTGAAGGAAATATTTCTTAGCTCCATGTTTCCAGCATCTAAATCTTCTAGTGAATTTATATCGAATTTTTCTTTTTCCTTGGCCTTTTCAGTTAGTTCTTTGTAGATAGGTTTAGCTCCTTTTAAATAATTCATAAGGTCAGAAATTCTTAAAATTGGATTTACCAAATAGTTAAAAAGCTGAATACACGCGAGTATCCCTCCGATTTCAATTCTCTTATAATAAACGAGTAGACCACCTATAGCAAATAGAATGAAGAATGATGCTCCTCCTACAAATTCTCCAAAGTAAGCTGCAAAATTTTGTAGAGTTGCGTTGTCAAAATGTGTCTCTTCGAAATTTATATTTTCATACATATGCTTTTTATCATATATAGGTACTACATCATTTTTTATAATTTCAAGCCTACCCCTAAGTGTATCTGTTACAAAATCTAAATAACTGTTTGAAGCGTCATTATACTTTACAGAGCGTTTTTCAAGTTTTTTCCCAAATAATAATGGTACTCCCATTGGAAGTAGGGAAGAAACTACTGCGACTATGAGCATAACCCAATCTATGTATACAATTGCAATAACAGCACAGACAAATAGGTTAATCTGAATAAATATGTTCCACCTGCCTACAAAGTAATCATTATAAACTGTGTTTGATTTCGTGGTAAAATCTGCCAAATCTACTGCAACGCCTCTTGGCTCTCCTATACCATTAAAGAAAAGTCTATTCTTTAACTTACAAATCTTCATAATTGAATTTGAAAGAACTGCACATTTACCCACATAGGATGCTATAAATATAACTACTAGAAGAGTGATTGCCCATAGTATATACCTCTTCATATCCGCTATGTTTGATTCTGAAATTGAAGTTATAAGTTTACCTGTAAGTATTCCGAAGAGGGCTGTTGCTATCGCATATATGCACAGAGAGATGGCCGCAATAAGTCCCGTTAGTTTTTCGGACTTTTTCCACAAGAGACTTTTCATATTTTCTCCTTTAAGTTCAAGTTTTTTTCTTTTTTTATTTTATCATGTTTTATTCAAAAAAACTTTTAAATAATTTTACTCAGCAAAAAACTGTAAAAAACTTTCGCAATTAAAAAGTCCTCGGATTTCTCCAAGGACTTAATATTTTTATCTTTCAAACTCATCGTGATACTTTTTAAATCTTATAACTTTTTGAATTTCTCCAAGTACTAGTGGAATTATTGATGCAACTAAGATTACGATCCATTCATTCATTCCTATGCTGTCAAGCTGGAATAGTTCTCTTATGTTTGGCACATACATTACCACAATCATTAGAACAAATGAGAATATTGTTGCCCACACAAGTTTTCTATTTGTAAATGGTCCTATGTGGAATAGGGTGTACCTAATTGATCTTGATGAATAAGATCTTAGAAGTTCTGCTGTTATTAGAGTTGCAAACGCCATAGTTCTTGCATATTCAAGTCCTATTCCTTCTTGTCCATGCCACTTGATACCGATTAGGTATGCTCCAAGGGTTGCAATGGTTATCGCTACAGATTGAACGATAACTGTGATCTTGATTTCTGGGTCAAGGATTGGTTCTCCTGGATCTCTTGGTGGCTCTTCCATTATATTTTCTTCGCCTTTTTCAACTCCAAGTGCTAATGCTGGGAAGGCATCTGTTACAAGATTTAGCCATAGTAGTTGTATTGGAAGTAGTGGCACTGGAAGATTCATAAGAATCGCGATTAATACCACAAGCACTTCTCCTATATTACATGATAGTAGGTAGGATACGAATTTTTTAATATTTGAATAGATTACCCTTCCTTCTTCTACTGCATTTACGATGGTTGCGAAGTTGTCGTCAGTTAGGATTACTTCAGCAGTGTTTTTAGCAACGTCTGTTCCTGTAATTCCCATTGCGATTCCTATGTCTGCACGTTTTATAGCTGGGGCGTCGTTTACTCCGTCTCCTGTCATGGCAGTTATGTGACCATTTTCTTTAAGAGCGGTAACGATTTGTACCTTGTTTTCTGGAGATACTCTTGTAAATACTCTCTTGGTCTTTACAATTTCTCTAATCTCTTCTGGAGTCTTGTCGTTTAGTTCTGCTCCTACTATTGCTTGAGATTCATCTTCAGCGATTCCAAGATTCTTTGCAATTGCAAGTCCAGTTTCGAAATAGTCACCTGTTATCATTACTGGGATTATTCCAGCTTTTTTACATTCCTTTATAGCTGCCTTTACCTCTGGTCTAGCTGGGTCAATCATACCAGTTAGCCCTACGAAGATCATTTCATTTTCGATATTTTCTGAGCTTGTGTCGCTTGGCACTTCGTCAAAAGTTCTATATGCATATGCCAGAACTCTTAGTGCTGACCTTGCAAACTCGTTGTTCTTTTCTAATACTTCCTTCTTCTTTTCCTCTGTGAAATCAACGATCTCTCCGTTAGATAAAATCTTAGTTGAGTGTTTAATTATTATATCTGGAGCACCTTTTGTATAGGAATAGATATTGTCAGGATATCTGTGGAAGGTGGTCATCATCTTTCTTCCTGAATCGAAAGGAATCTCTTCTATTCTTTCGTAGGCTTCATTTAATTTATCTATGCTTACGTCTTGTTTTTCTGCAAATGTTAAAAGTGCAATTTCTGTAGGATCTCCTGCGATTTCAACATCTTCTCCATTTACCACAAGTCTAGCATCGTTGGTTAAGCCTGCAATATGGGTGAGCACATTTAAATCTTGGATTTCAGAAACTTTGTCCTTGCCTACTAGAAGTTCTCCAATAGGAGCATACCCAGTTCCAGTTACGTCTATTTCGAGACCGTCTACATATGCTTTGGTTACGGTCATTTCGTTTTGTGTAAGAGTTCCAGTCTTGTCGGAACAGATTACAGTTGTAGTACCTAGGGTTTCAACTGCAAGAAGTTTCTTAACTATTGCATTCTTCTCTGCCATCCTACCCATACCAAGGGATAAAACGATGGTTACTATAGCTGGAAGTCCTTCAGGTACTGCAGCAACAGCAAGGGCGATTGCAGTCATAAACATTTCAAGAGGTTCATTCTTATATAGAAGACCTACTGCAAATACAATTACACATATGGCGATTACAAGAACTCCAAGAGTCTTTGAAAGACCAGCAAGCTTTCTTTGTAGTGGAGTCGCTTCATTGTCCACAAGTGAAATAGAAGTTGCTATATGACCTATTTCAGTCTCGTGTCCAGTTGCGATTACAATACCTCTACCACGTCCATAACTTACAATGGTGCTTGAATGGGCAATGTTTTCTCTATCACCTATGCCTACTTCATCTTCTGTCATAGTATTGCTATTTTTGTCAACGGGAACAGATTCTCCAGTCAAACTTGATTCATCTATCTTTAAGTTAGAAGATTCTATAATTCTAAGATCTGCAGGAACAATATCTCCTGTCTCTAAGATTACCAAATCCCCAGGAACTAAGTTAGAAGATTCAACCTCTAAATGCTGTCCACTCCTTATGACCTTCGCCTTCGGCGAACTCATCTTTTGCAGAGCCTCAATAGCCTGCTCAGCTCTACCTTCTTGAACAAGGGAAAGGATGGCGTTAACCACAACGATAGCTATGATTATAATAGCTTCGACCTTGTCTCCTGTGAAAGCAGAAACTATTGAAGCAATGATAAGTATGATAATCATAGGATCTAGAAACTGATCCTTTAATTTATCAATAAAAGGTTTCTTAGCCTCCTGCTTCAGTTCGTTCTTTCCATACTTTAAAAGTGCCTGGTCTATTTCTTCTTTTTTCAAACCGTTTTTTAAATCAGTCCCAAAATTATTGACCAGCTCATCTTTTTCTTTGTTATACCAATTCATATATCCTCCCGTTTTTCTTTTACCTTCTTATTTAATTCTAACATTAAGGGATTTTTACTTCAACAAAGGCGATTGTGAAAGAAGTTTCACTAAAATTTCACATTAGCTTTATGCTACACTGCAGCGGTCTACATTGGAAGTAAAAGGCATAGGGCACCTTTATTTACACGTTTTTGGTAACGTTTTCTAAATAATAATTTCCACTTAAAAAATAGACTTTTAATAAAACGCATGGCTATGCCACTTAAAATTATTTTTATGTTCAATATGTACTATTATTCTATATGTTCTATTATTACAAAAAATATGTTATACTTGAAAATTTTGGTCAGATTAAACACCTCCGTAGTATAAATTGAGTCAAATACAGCCGTGCACCGTTTTTGTATACATTAATTTCAAATGTTCAGTCGATTGATTTCTGTTTTTTATGATGTTATAATTCAATTATAAACAAAAAGTTTTTTAAATGATTTTAAATAGTTGGCCAACTATTACATTAAAATTTTTTTAAATACAAACAAAAAATATTTCGTAATATAACTATTCGAAATTATTTAGGAGGCTTTTATGAAAAATTTAAATATTAAAAAATTATTATTTGCAATAGTAATATCATTATTAATTCTGCCTATAAATATCTATGCAGAGTCAAACACAAACGATATAAACAAAAAGGCGCAAGCAATTATTAAGACCGCTGATAAAAAGATGTTTACTGGAAATTCAAAGGAATTTACGAAAAAACTAAACGCCTACAGAAAATCAAAAGGCGTTCCAGCTATTAAAGAAACTAAAGAACTAAACGATGTAGCTAAAGCTAGATGCATTGAAGAGCTTAATAAATATATAAAGACTGGCGACGCTGATCACGAAAGTCCATCAAATATAAATGAATTCTTTGCAGAAAACTTAAGAATGGGCAAGTTCCAAACAGAAAAACCATACAATAGCGTTGAAGAATATTCTTTAAACAGATGGATGAACTCCGAAGCTCACAACGACAACCTTATTGACAAAGAATATAAGTCAATCGGATATGCATCTGTTAGAAAGACTATCGACGGAGTAACTTACGAAATTTCAATCTATGTTGCAGATTTTGAATAAATTTGAATAAATAGAAAATTGTAGTTTAAATACACTAATTAAATATTCATTATATAAATAACAACTGATCTTTTAATGTTGTAGAAATCAACAAGTAGGTCAGTTTTTTATTGGATAATTATTTGAGTAAAATCTGTGCAACAACATATAATGGAAGCAGGTTGCTTCCGCTACAAAGTTAACATAGATACAGTGTTTATTTCACGCCTTCGGCTGAAGAAAAATAATTTAGTATTAAGCCTTACGGAAGCAGATTGCTTCCGCTACAGGGATGAATCGGAGTTGAATTTGTCATACGGGTTAAAGCTCTAACTGCAATCCTTGATTTCATTTGCCTAGATTGCTCTTCAGAGGTTAGACCCGTTCGACTCACTTCGTTCGCTCAGGGTGACTGCAGTTGGGAGGAATTTTTGTGTAAAGTTCGACTGCCTCTCAGGGTGACTGTTGTTGGGAGGTTTATATAAGCCTTCGGCTGTGGAAGCAAAATGCTTCCGCTACAAAAATATATTATTGCAGATGCTATCCGGATAGCATGTATTAATTAAATTATTTTATTTGCCATGACTGTGTCCTCGGAGGTTATACCCATTCGACTCACTTCGTTCGCTCAGGATGACCAGTTGGGAGGATTGGTCCATGGATTTGCCTGACTTTTATTCACTGCAAATTTAAAAGCATTTCTAAAGATTCAATACCACTTAAATTCCAGTCAATATAATTTAGCCGAAATGTAAAAATCACTTCCCTAATAATGCGAGGTGGGCAGAGGGAGCTCGAGGGGGATGGGAGGAAACTGCGAGTCTCGTCCGTAAAACCGAAGGTTTTATCGGAGAGACGTTAATTTCCTCCCGCCCCCTCGTGAAAGAAAATCGGAAGGAGAAAGTATAGGATTTTGTTATATATAAGATATTTATTTAAATGTTTTAAAATCATTTGCCTTAATTGCTCTTAAGAGGTTAGACCCGTTCGAAGCCCTAGCCGAAATCTTCGATTTCGATGCAGGTCTCGTGCAAAGAGTTCCAAAGAAAACGAACGAAGTGAAGTTTGATTTGCTGAACTCGACTGCCTCTCAGGGTGACCGCAGTTGGGAAGTTTATATAAGCCTTCGGCTGTGGAACCTAGAAGGTTCCGCTACGGGGATAAATATTATTTTTATTTTTCGTACGGCTTCGCCTGATTAACAGAATTTAGTATCAATGTTGATGGAAGCAGATTGCTTCCGCTACAAAGTTAACAATCATTAGTCCTTAACCTCATAAAAAAAGGACACCTAAGTGCCCTTTCTTAAAAATATTTTTATTTATCTTTTCTTCTTAATTCTTTCATGCCGCCCATGTATGGTTGTAGTGGTTCTGGGATTCTTACTGAGCCGTCTTCTTGTAGTAGGTTTTCTAAGAATGCGATCAACATTCTAGGTGGTGCTACTACTGTGTTATTTAGTGTGTGAGCTAGGTAGTTTCCGTCTTCTCCTCTTAGTCTTATTCCTAGTCTTCTTGCTTGTGCATCTCCTAGGTTTGAGCATGAGCATACTTCGAAGTATTTTTGTTGTCTTGGTGACCATGCTTCTACGTCTAGTGATTTAACCTTTAGATCTGCTAGGTCTCCTGAACAGCATTCTAGTGTTCTTACTGGTATTTCTAGTGATCTAAATAGATCTACAGAGTTATTCCAAAGTCTGTCATACCACATCATTGAATCTTCTGGTTTACAGATTACTACCATTTCTTGTTTTTCGAATTGGTGAATTCTATATACTCCTCTTTCTTCGATTCCGTGTGCTCCAACTTCTTTTCTAAAGCATGGTGAATATGATGTAAGGGTTAGAGGCATGTCTTCTTCTGGTGTGATTGTGTCTATAAATCTACCGATCATTGAGTGTTCAGAGGTTCCGATTAGGTATAGGTCTTCGCCTTCTATTTTGTACATCATGTTTTCCATTTCTGAGAAGGACATTACGCCTGTTACTACTTCTGAACGAATCATAAATGGTGGGATGAAGTAGGTGAATCCTCTATCGATCATAAAGTCTCTAGCATATGCAAGGATCGCTGAATGTAGTCTTGCTATATCTCCCTTTAGGTAGTAGAATCCTGCTCCTGATGTCTTTCTAGCTGAGTCTAAATCGATTCCGTCGAAGCTTTCCATTATGTCTATGTGGTATGGAACTTCGTAATCAGGTACTACCGGTTCGCCGAATCTTTCAAGTTCTACGTTTTCTGAGTCGTCTTTTCCTATTGGAACGTCATCTGCCATGATTTGTGGAATTACAAGCATGATTTCTCTGATCTTTCCTTCTAGGACTTTTTCATCTTCTTCCAAATGTTCTAGTTCGTCATTTATATGTGCAACTTCTGATTTTACTTTTTCAGCTTCGTCAAATTCTTTCTTAGCCATATGGCCACCGATGGTCTTGGATAGAGCGTTTCTCTTGCCACGTAGTTCGTCGCCACGAGTCTTCTTTGCTCTAAATTCCACGTCCATTTCTAGAACTTCATCTACTAAAGCAAGTTTTTCATCTTGAAACTTCTTTTTGATATTTTCTTTTACGATTTCAGGATTTTCCCTTACAAATTTGATATCTAACATATTCTCTCCTTAAATAAAAAAATCCGTCCCAATAAGGGACGGTTATTACCGCGTTGCCACCCTAGTTGACATAAATGTCCACTTGTAATGCTAAACTCCAAGGTGGATTCACAAGCTTATCTCTTCTGCTCTCACCACACGCAGATTCTCTTTGCAAATAGTCCTTGCTACTACTCCTTTTCAACGTCTATATTCATTTTGTAATATTCTACCATGAAAAAAACTTTATTGCAATAGATTAATCTACAAGGTCTGATCTTAGATATTTATCTAGTAGGTTAAATGTAGCTTCTACTGCCTTTTCATGTGTTCTTTCGTATGCGTGTGAGGATTCGATACCTGCGCCGAATAGTCCGTGTTTGATGTCATATCCTGCAGTCAACGCTCCAGATGCGTCTGATCCGTAGTATGGATAGATGTCCACAGCGTATGGAATCTTATTTTCTTCGCATAGATCTATCAAATGGTTTCTAAGATCATAGTTGTATGGTCCTGATGAATCCTTAACGCAGATTGAAACCACATATTCATCGGTCGTTAGATTTTCTCCGATTGCTCCCATGTCAACTGCCATGTATTCCACTACATTTTCAGGAATATTTGAGTTCATGCCGTGGCCGATTTCTTCGTATGAAGAAAATGCGAAGTGGGTTGTAACCTTTGGAGATATCTTTTCATCTGTGTATTTCTTAAGCATGGATAGGATGATTCCTGCAGAAGCCTTGTCATCTAGGTGACGGCTCTTTATAAATCCACTTTCAGTTACAATGGTCTTTGGATCGAATGAAATGAAATCTCCAACTTCGATTCCAAGTTTTCTAGTGTCTTCTTCAGATTTTGTCACTTCATCTATACGAACTGCCATGTTGTCTTGGTTTCTTTCAAGTGTACCTGCATCACGATAAACGTGAACAGAGCTGTGGTTTAAAAGAATTGTTCCTGTAATTTTTTTGCCTGATTTTGTGTGGATGATGACATTGTCATTTTCGATTGAGTTGTAGGTAAATCCACCGATTAGATCAAACATAACTCTTCCTGATGGCAAGATCTTCTTAACCATTGCTCCCAGTGTGTCGCAGTGGGCAGTTACGAGTCTTTCCCCTCCTTCATTTTCTCCCTTAAGGGTAACCATTACATTTCCCTTTGGAGTCTTTTTAGGTTCAAGGCCCATTGATTTAAGTTCTGACATAATATAATCCATCACATCTTTTGTAAATCCTGTTGGTGATGGAATGGATGTTAATTTCGTTATATATTCTATTGATTTTTGCATTTTAGTCCTCCTAAACTAAGTATACCAAAAAATATTTAATTTTTCATTCTATGAAACAAATTATAATCTACTTATTCACTTATTTTTCACATAAATATTTATCCTATGCTATAATTAAATTACAATATTAAGTGAAAACACGAAAAGGAGGTCCTTATGACTAACGGTAAAGACAATTTCGATGCTGATCGTTTCAAAGATATGGATAAGGAACTGGTTCAAAGCGATTACGATTATAACAAAAGTTCCAATTCTAATAATGATTACAATTCTAACAACGACTTTAATCAAAACAATGAGTTCAATTCCAATAATGAGTTCAACTCCAACAACGAGTTTAACCAAAATAATGAATTCAATTCTAACAATGAATTTAACTCAGAAGACAGTCACGATACTTATGATGACACACAGAGATTTTCTCCACAAGATGATCCTAACTACAATCAATATGGAAATAATGGTGGCGAACCTCCAAGACAGGGTTATGTAAATAAGAAGCTACTTGGAATTATAATCGGTTCTGCTCTTGCGATTTTCGCTATATTTATGGTTATTTCTTCAAGACCTCTGACAATAAACCTGAACAAGTATGTAAAGGCATACGATGGAGCTGGAATGGCTGAATATGAGTTTGATATTGATGCGCTAAATAGTGACTACGGAGAAAGAATTCTTAAAAAAGCCAAAAGTTCCAAGAAGCTTAAGAGTCGTCTAGGAGTTAGCAATATAACTCTAAGTCCAAAAGACATCACCGAAGTCTTAGTTAGTACTTGTATCGACTACACTTTGGATAAACACGACGGTCTAAAAACTGGCGACACAGTAAATTTCAGTTGGATTGTCGATGATTCAACTGCAAAAGAATATTTCAAAGTAAATCTAAAATACAGCGACATTCCTATTAAAGTTGAAGGACTTACAGACCTTGGCAAAGTAGATCCATTTGCCGATATCGAAGTAGAATTCAAAGGAGTATCTCCTAATATCGAAGCAAGGGTTAGAAACAATTCTTCAGATGAATATATTTCAAGACTATACTTCAGCCTGGACAAGGACAGGGATATCTCTAACGGCGAAGAGATAAGAGTCTTCGTAGCAGATGGCGATCGTGAAGCTAGCCCAGATATCTTGGCAGAATACGGAATTTTATTAGAGTCCACCAGCAAGACTTATAAAGTAGAAAATCAAGCTACCTATGTAACAAGTCTACAAGAAGTGACAGAAGAAGCTAGAGCCGCTATGGAAAAACAAGCGACAGACGCCTTTAACGCATACATTTCTCAAAGTTGGGACGATGGCTCCAATCTTACAAACTTCAAATACGTTGGTTCCTATCTTCTAAAGAACAAGTTCCCAGAAAACTACAACGCTAAAAACGAATACATCATGGTGTTTGAATTTGGTTGCGATGTAAACTCTGACGGATACAAAGGATCAACTACTGGCTACCAAGCATTTACCGTTGAAAATCTAATAAGTGAAAATGGAAATGTAAGCGTAGATCTAGAAGATATGGATATAACCTACAACTCTTACTATTTTGAAATAAAAGACGACGAAGGTTATACACGCAACTTCTCAACCAGAGGTTACGAAACTTTAGACGAACTATTTAAAGATCTTGTAACTTCTAACTTAGATAAGTATGAATACGAAGCTTCAGATAGTTTGAAATAAAATTTTATATTAAAATCAAAAGAGACTGTGGTCATGGACTACAGCCTCTTTTTTTACCTTTTTTTGTGCATATAAAAAGACCTTTGCAAATGCAAAAGTCTTTATAAATTATCTCATTCTATTCATTATCTTTTCAGCATCCATTGGGTTAAGTTCTCTATCAAGCATTGGTGCACCCTTTTTTAAGAATTTGAATTGATCTTCATAGGTGGTACTAGGAACTTTGTATAAAACTCCTGTTGGAATTTCATCTCCCCACATCATCGCCTTTTCCATTGCAAGGTCGAAGTTTGTGTTGTCGTAATCTTCTCCAAGTGGTTTAACCCTTTCTTTGTACCATTTAAATGTGTTTACCTTGTTCCAGGTAATACATGGTTGAAGTACATCTATAAGGGCGTATCCTTTAAATTCAATGGCTTCCTTTATAATTTCTGTAAGCTGCTCTACATCTCCAGAGAATCCTCTAGCTACGAAGCCTGCTCCCAATGTAAGGGCAAGGGCAAGTGGTTTCATCATCTTGCTTCTGTAACCATCTTGGGCAAAAGTTTGAACTTGACCATGGGTAGTTGTCGGTGATGCTTGTCCCTTGGTAAGTCCGTAAACTTGGTTGTTGTGAACTATTTGGGTGATGTCAATGTTTCTTCTAATAGCGTGGATCAAGTGGTTTCCACCTTCGCCATAGCCGTCACCATCTCCACCTTCAGCAATTACAACAGCCTTGTGGTTTGCAAGTTTAATAGCAGTTGCCACAGGAAGACTTCTTCCATGAAGTCCTGCAAATGCGTGAAGATCTATATATTGAGGCATCTTTCCAGCTTGACCAATGCCAGCAGACATGATTACATCGTCCATACCAAGGCCGAGTTCATCAAGAGCATTTTTAAGAGCAAGCCTGATGCTTGGGTTCCCGCAACCAGGACACCATTGAGTTTCTTCAGTTATATTAAATTCAAAATTTTTCATAGCACTTCCTCTAATCTTTCAACTAGTTCTTCAAGGTAGAACGGTCTTCCATCGTACTTAGTGATTAGATGATCAGAAGCAACGAGGGCTTCTTGACGGATAAGTCCTTCGAATTGACCATCTTTATTAATTTCAACAACTATATATTTCTTTGCCATATCGTGGAATTTCTTAAACTTTTTAAGTGGTAGAGGGAAAATATCTCCAAAGACAAGTCCCTTGATCTTGTGACCTTTTTCGTTAAGAAGGTCGATTGATTCTTTAACCACTCCATAAGTTGAACCCCAGCAAACAACCAAGGTGTCGAAATCATCCACACCGATTTCCCAAGGTTCTTCCTCGTCAGCGATAATGCCTTCGAACTTTCTGTGTCTTTTGTCCACTTGAGCTATTCTATTTGCAGCATCTTCGCTAGTTCTTCCAAACTCGTCGTGTTCATCAGAGTCCACCATGACCATGTTGCCATTGGCACGGGTAGGGATAAGTCTTGGACTTACACCAGATTCAGTAACTTCGTATCTATTGTAAGTGCCAGGAGCATAGTCGTTAGGATCAGCGAGATATCTATTTATTTCAATCTTAGAAAAATCAAAAGGCGCTACGCTCACCTTAGTATCAGCAAGTTCCTTGTCAGACATAAGAATAACAGGGATTTGGTACTTATCAGCAAGGTTAAAAGCTCTAGCAGTTTGGTAAAAAGCATCTTCAGCAGAACGAAGAGCGATAATCTTGCGAGGAAATTCACCATGACCGTTGTGAATTAAAAATCTAAGGTCAGCCTGTTCAGTGTCAGTAGGAAGTCCAGTAGCAGGACCAGGTCTTTGCACATCGATAATAACCACAGGGGTTTCGATAATACCTGCAAGAGAAAAAGCTTCACTCATAAGAGCCATACCAGCTCCAGAAGAACCAGTCATAGCACGAACGCCTGCAAAAGAAGCGCCAAGAGCCATGTTTAAAGCAGCCACTTCGTCTTCACATTGATCAACCACGATTTCAAGTTCATCAGAAACAGAAGACATAAAACCAAGGACACCAGAAGAAGGAGTCATCGGATAAGCAGCATAAAACTTACAACCAGCTGCAGCAGCACCAAGACCAACAGCTTGGTTACCATTTATTAAAATGCTATCTCTAGCTTCAACTGGAACTACATCAGTCTTAGTAATGCTGTAACCATAGTCAAGAGCCTTGATATTTCCATCGATTAAACTTTCCTTGAAGCTTTCTCGAACCACTTCTTCCCCAACCTTCACATCGATCTTAAGCCTGCCAATAAGCATACCAAGACCAATAGTTGAGATCATCTTAGGATTACCGAGTTCTTTAGCTTTTTTGACTAAATCATACTTTTTAGTTCCTTCAAAACCTTCTATGCCTTCGTCGCAAAAACTAACGCCATCTTCATTAAGTCTATCTAAATGTCTTTCTAGAGTCTCTTCATTAAGAGCGAATATAACATCAAGACCACGTCTAGGACTTGAAATTTCTCTATCAGAAAATCTGATTTGAAAGAAATTGTGTCCGCCTCTAACACGAGATCTATAATCAGAAGTGGTGTAAACATAGTAACCACTTCTTTGTAGAACCTTGTTAAAAAGGTTCGCCACCGTATCCATACCTTGGCCGGCAGCTCCACCAATCAATACATTTCTATCCATATTTTCCTCCCTTGGATTTCGAAAATAATCTTTATATCATGTTGATACCCAAGATAAGAGAAAAAAATACAAAGAAGTAATAAGTTAATAAATAAACATATTTTGTGAGATGGTCTCTTAAGCAGTCATCATTAGTGAAGAAAATTATTTCCGAGTCGAAGGATCTTGCCCCTGGTGAGGTCAAACAATGATGATTGTTAGTTTTGTAGCGGAAATCTAGGTTCCACAGACGAAGGCTACATTGATCTTCCAACTGCAGTCACCCTGAAAGGCAGTCGAGTTCTTCAAATCAAGCTTCGCAATGCTCGCTTTCTTTGGAACTCTTTGCACGAGACCTGCTACGAAATCAAAGATTTCGGCTAGGGCTT
>QWCK01001724.1_pt1 | contig 41077 bp, 31 predicted proteins | sample 1972571 | NCBI WGS metagenome assembly QWCK01 (sample SAMN09866710, study PRJNA288562) | Human gut metagenome isolate term2_stool, whole genome shotgun sequencing... | isolation source: gut | host: Homo sapiens | place: USA: California | reverse complement strand
ATATCTCCGCCACGCCTAATGCCACGCTGATCATCTCGGCAGAGCAAGATCCCACGAATGAACCAATCGGTGGCTATGAGTTTTATCAGACGCTGAAGAAGAACAAGCGGGTCTTTTTCTCCCTCAAGGGAACCCATCACACAGACTGGATGAATAAGTCTGGCATAGACTCTAAGTACTATTCCGTGGCCATGCCTGTCATCGCGGCCTGGATGCTCACCTACCTCTGCGAAGAGACTCAGTACGAGAGTTACTTCAAGGAAGGCGGGCATTACTTCGAGAAGTGGGTGCGTCAGACGCTCAAGGGGAATGTCAAAGTCGGCAGAGGAGAGTTCCCCGCTTTTGAGATCAAAGAGCCCTGAGCGCGATCCGCGAGAGGAGAAGTGCCGGTTTAGAAAAACAATGATGAGCAGAGTCAACTTAAGCTCCTGGCATAAAGGCTTATTGATAGTGATACTGTGCCTATGTGCGAAGCCACTCGCGGCTGCACAGGTGGTGTCATCTTATGAACCCTCCTCGGAGGAGGGGAGGGGGTGGCTGTCCTTGCGCAGCAATGCCTTGGCGGATGTGGCACTGGTGCCTAATCTGGGTGCGGAGGCATTCATGGGAGGTGAAGTACTGGCTCGGTCAGAGGGAGCAGGGAGGAAGAGGGCATCACATCGGACTCTACGGGCAGCTCTTTGACTACGACTTTCAGACGGGAGGACGGGGGATCTTGGGCGACCGTCCCCACTACGGAGTAGGCGTGGCGTATGGGTATGGATGGAGCCTTGGTGGGCCATGGACGATAGAGGCGACGATAGGCGTAGGCTATCTCCACGGTCTCTTTAGGGAGTATGGGAAGCAGACCAACGGCTGTTTCCCGTGGAAGGCGACGAAGCAGATAGACTTCGTCGGGCCGACTAAGTTGTCTCTTTCTCTCGTCTATAGATTATGGTGAAGGGACTAAGATATATCTTGCTGCTCTTGGTTTCTCTGCTCTGTGTCCAGTGCAGACACAAGGAGCTCTGCTACTCTAAGGCGGTGGAGGTGGAGGTCCGCTTCGACTGGTCCCGGGTACAGGATCCACACGTGGCAGGCATGACCAGCTACTTTTACCCCTTGGACAACGGATCATCGCCGGTGCGACGCGACTTCAAAGACCTTGCCGGCGGGACGATAACGTTACGCGAAGGACGCTACAGAGTGGCAGCATTCAATAACTCCTCCTCCATCCTGCAGCACCGGGGAGAGGAGCGGTATGAGACGCTGGAGAGCTTTACCCGCAACAGCAACCCGCTGACCGGCGCCCTCCTCGCACAGGGACCTCCATCATGGGATGAGGGGAAGGCATTCCGACTACAGCCGGAGCCCTTCTATGCCGGGCGGGTGACTGAGACACGGATCATGCCACAAGCAGACGGCACACCCCGACAGGTGGTCACCATAGTGATGGAGCCGCGCTATAGGGAGGTGAGGATACGGCTGACCAACGTCCGGGGCTTGCAGGGGGTGTATGGCATCTCGGCAGGCTTTGGTGGCGCAGTGCCCGGTTACCTTATCGGTATCGATGAGTGGTCTGAGGGGAGTGTCCATCACCCGGTGGTGATGAAGTGGGACGACCATGAGGTGTCGGGAGATCTGATCGTCTATGAACTGATACCCAAGGCAGACGGAGGGCGGCAGGAGCTGACACTCTATGTGGTGATGGCTGACGGCAAGGGCTATACCTACGGCTTTGATGTGACGGATCAGGTGGAGAGCCAGAGGGGGAATCCTGTGGTCTATGTCACACTGGACGAGGAGCTTATTCTGCCCCGGACGGACGAGCCGAAGCGTGGCGGACTTGATGTCACGGTGGAGAGCTGGGAGAAGGTGTACGTGACCATAGACATGTAGCACTTAGATCCATGCGTAGAGGAGCAAAATAAACAGCAAAAAAACAATTAATACATAACGCATAACTAACTGAGAACATGAAAAGAGTAATGACATGGGCAGTGCTTGCCACCGCCGCAACCCTGATGCTTGCCTCGTGCAGCGAGGTAACAGAGGTACCGGAGCCGGCAGGCGGATGCGGGGAGATCGCTTTCACTCCCTTTGTCGCCAATAGTCTCCGTGCGGCAGAGTTTGACCTGACTGCCCTGGAGGGTACCGGCTTTACCGTATCAGCCTTTGGCAACGGGGCGACATTCTTTGCGGACAAGACCGTGAAGAAGGAGGCAACAGGCAGTCTGTGGACTCCCGAGGGCGGTGACATCCTGTGGCCGGGCTTCGAGCTGGACATTGTCGCTTATGCCAACCTCGGAGACTATGCAACGGCAACGATCGGTCAGACCGGCTCTACGCTCGAGCTGACCACTCCGACAGAGATCGCTAAGCAGACAGACGTGATCGTCGCTCGTGACAAAGGCAACAGTGCCGATCATGCCACCACCGGTGTGCCGCTGAACTTCAAGCACGTACTCTCCCAGGTAGAGGTGAAGGCGGTCAATACCAACACCACTCCCGACTACAAGATCAAGGTGGCCGGAGTGAAGATCGGTAGGATCGTGAAGAAAGCGACCTTTAAGTACCCTGCCGATACCAAGACCGCAACCACTCTGAGTGACTATACTCCGGGTACCGACAAGGAGACCTTTGCTGCCGCCATGGAAGGGGCTCAGGAACTGTCCGCCACCGCTGTCTCCCTGATGGGTAAGGGCGGCAACTTCATGCTTATACCGCAGACGCTGACCAAGTGGGATGTGGCGACGCATCGCGACAACGGGACAGACAACGAGGGCGTATATCTCTCCGTGCTGCTTAACATCACCACCAAGGATGGCGTGACCATTTACCCCACAGACGGCAAGTATGCATGGGCTGCCACGCCACTGGAGATCCCCGGCGGTCTGGAGCCGGGTAAGAAGTACGTGATCACGCTTGACTTTAAGGACGGTGCGGGATACCAAGATCCCGAAGGGGATAAGCCCGCAGGCTTTACCCCGGCCACCGGGGTGGAGATCTCTGACAATCCCGTCAGCCCCGCAACACCCAAGCCCGGCACTCCTGTCCTGTCTAACCGGGTCATCAAGTTTACCGTAACCGTGGAGGGTTGGCAGAATAGCGACAAGACCTTAAAGATGCCCAAAGAATAATCAAGGCACCTGCAACATAATCCCGAGGGGGTGTGTCGGAAACTGATCCGGCCCCCCCCCTTTGTCGTGACAAATATCAGATAAGGTCGGAACCGGAAGGAAGAGCGTTTTTCGGCAAAATTTCGCAAAGGTCTTTTTGGGGAGGCAGACAATAATAGTTAACTTTGCGTCCGAGAAGACTGTTGGTGTCCTACGTTCGGGATCTCCGGACGAGAGGATGAAAAGGGAATCAGGTGCAAAGCCTGAGCAGACCCGCTGCCGTAAGCTCCATCAACGACTCCCCTCACACCCTACACTCCACTGTCGCCACCCGGCGATGGGAAGGAGGTGAGAGGAGGGAGCAAGCCGGAAGACCTGCCACAGTCATAGAGTAATGTGCTTCCGGGGAGAGGAGCCACGCTTGAGCCGCCATCGATCGACCCGCATCCGCGTCTACATCATACTACGCTTGCTCATCTCATACCCCTACCCCGGTGACCACGACAGTTGTAGAGAGTTATGAGTACACGAGTACATCTAATAGGATTGCTGACAGCACTGCTCTCAGTAGTGTGCGCCTGCGACAAGGTTCCGGAGCTTCCCTCCTTCGAGGGGGAGGACGGCAATAAAGCGGTGATGATCGTGGTGAATGAGGGACTCTTCACCACCAATACCGCCGCCCTATCGGTAATCTACGAGGACGGTAAGACTTACTTCGATGTCTTCCGGTGGGTTAATGACCGACCCCTCGGCGATGTGGCACAGTCTGTCACGGAGATCAACGGCTACTACTTCGTCGCAGTCAATAACTCCCGGCGCGTCGAAGTGCTGGATAAGAAGACCTTTAAGAGCGTCGGTTGCATCCGGTACAAGGAGTCCGGATCTCCTCGCTTCATCGCACCCCTCTCCGACTCCACAGCGATGGTCTCCGACCTCTACGGACAGATCGTTACCATCCGTACCAAGCCACCCTACAAGGAGCTGGAGTATATCAGGCTGCCACTCAAGTCTACCAGCATCGAGAAGATCACCTCCGTCGGAGGTAAGGTCTTCGGGGCTTATCTCAATCGGGGGCTGGCAGTCTTTGACTGCGATGACTACAGTATCCGCAATATGCGACTTATGGAGGATGTCGTGGTGGGCGAGCTGACGAAGACCTGTAAGATGCAGGTCGATGCCGACAATCGTCTCTGGGTAGTCACCACGCCGAGGTTGGCACGAGATCAGAAGAGCCTGACACTGAATTGTATTGACCCGGCTCAGGAGCGGGTGATCAAGAAAGTGGAGATACCCTATGTCCTCTCGGACATCAAGAAAGGGGATATCGTCGGGATGCCCAATTACAATCGTGTCGATATGGATCCCACAAAGACGCTGATCTACTTCAACCTCATGGTGGCCACAAAGGATGGGGCGGACAGAAAGGCCTCCGATCCGGTGCAGACCGTCTATACCCTCAATACCAAGACCGGCAAAGTGGAGAAGTACCTCGAGCTCCCGGGCGTCAGCATGATGTACGGCATGGGTGTCTCTCCTAAGGGCGAGGTGTGCATCTGCGACTGCCTCGACTACACGGCACAGCGAGGTTATGTGCGCGTCTTCTCACGAGAGACCCGGGAGGTGAAGAGCTATAAGGTGGGCGTATATCCCAGAATGATCATTTTCCCCCAAGACTAATGAATAAGCAAGCTCTATCGGCAATGGTGACGCTCGGGCTCTTCCTCCCCACCATCTCCGCCATCGCACAAGACATCCACGAGGAGGACAGTATCGCCCGGAGCTATACGCTGCAGACGCTCTTCGTGACAGAGAAGTATATCACCAAGGAGAAGGAGGTCAACATAGGGGCAAAGACCCAGACCATCCCTGCTCCGATCCTTGAAGTCTTCCAGTCCAGGAGCCTCGCAGATCTGCTGATCGAGCAGACCTCAATCAACGTCAAGAGTATGGGGCTTGGTGCGCTGGCGACCGCTTCTTTCCGCGGTGCCAGCCCGTCACAGACACGAGTAAACTGGAATGGCGTCAATATCACTCCCGTTATGGCAGGGATCTTTGACTTCTCTCAGATGCCGGTCTTCTTTGCCGACAAGGTCTCGCTGGTCTACGGGAGCAATGACGTGAAGAGCGGCACAGGAGCGGTCGGAGGCAGTGTCAATGTCTCCAATATCCCTGTCTGGGATGGTCGCACGGTGACAGACCTCTCCGCAGAGTACGGCTCCTACAATACCTACACCGTCAAGGGGGCGATGCGCTATGGCACCAACCGTCTCTCGATGAAGACACGGGCCTACTTCCAGCACTCTGACAACAACTTCTCCTACATCAATAAGGTCACCTCCAATGAGCATTTCCTCGAGCAGAGGGTCGATGCCGAGTACAGTATGGCCTCAGCAATGCAGGATCTCCACTATCGGTTTTCGCCCGAGTCTCGCCTATCGACAGCCGTCTGGTATCAGTACGGGGATAGGATGCTTCCGCAGCCACTTGGTGTGGAGGCGACATCCCACGAGCGGCAGAAGGAGCAAAACTTCCGCGCCTACGCAGGATGGGACAGGCACTTTGGCTCCAAGTCTCAGCTGGCCGTTAAGGGGGCTTACATCTTCTATCAACTACGGTACGACAAGTGGTACTCCACCACCCACTTTGACCCCTATGGGAATACCAATGCCAGCCATACGTGGAGCCTGAGTGGCGACTTCTCCCACCGTCTCACCGAGGAGATCCTCCTCAATACGACGCTCACCTACCAGCACGACATGGCCAAGGCGGAGAGCTACAGGGACCTCGATCCGAGTAAGTACACCATCGACGACATCGAGTACAAGATCCCCGATCTGGAACCCCCGGTCAAGGAGTACCGCAACATCCTCTCATGGCACAACTCTGTGCGGTGGCAATTTGCTGACCACTGGCTCACCGACCTCCGACTGATGCTGGAGACAAACGACTGGAGGAAGCCGGTCTGTACCTACTCCCTCGGGGTGATAGGAAGCATCGTGCCCGATAGGTTCAACGTCCGCAGCAGTGTGGCGTACAACTACCGATTCCCCAGCCTCAATGAGCTCTACTGGCGCCCGGGGGGTAATCCTGACGTCCTGCCGGAGCGAGGGACCTCCTTTGATGCCACATTCTCGCTCGACCTGCCCATCAGGAGGGGGTGGAACTTCAAGGCTGAGGTGGCACCTTACCTGATGCTGATCGACAACTGGATCCTCTGGCTGCCGACCGACGAGAGCGCACGAGGCAGAGGCAGCTCGTCCAATCAGTGGCTCTGGACACCCCAAAATAAGCGAGACGTCCTCTCTGCCGGTGTGGAGCTGATGAGCCGGCTCTCCTATACGCACAAGGACTTGCGCAGCTCGGTGACCTTCAATTACACCTATACCGACTCCCACACTCGGACAAAGCAGCACAAGGATGACGGCTCGCTCCTCAAGCAGATCCCCTATGTCCCCAAGCAGAAGTGGAGCATCCGTCTCTCGCTCGACTACAAGCAGGCGTTTGTTAACTTCCAGACCACCTATGTCGGTGTCCGCTTTATCACGACGGATCAGTCCTACTTCACCTACCCCTACAATGTCTGCAACCTCCAGGCGGGCTATACCATCGCTCTCGGAAATAAGGTGATCCTCTCTCCTCAGGTGAGGGTGGACAATCTCTTCAATACCTACTACGAGTCGACGCAGTACTACCCGATGCCACGGCGTAATGTGCTCGGTTCTCTCATTGTCAGATTTTAGCACCATTTTCTATGAATAAGATGTCTATACACAAGCTGCTCCTCTGCCTGCCACTCCTACTGATCGGATTGGCGGGATGTACGGGTGAGGATGAGCCCACGCCCACGGACCGGAAGGTCTCGATCGAGGTCACTATGCCTGATCCTCTCTCCCTGGAGGGCGTAAAGGGCTCTATGGCCTACTACTGGAATAAGGAGCTCTCCCTACACCTGCTCCTCACGCAGGAGGGGAAGAAGAGCATGCCCATCACCCTCAGACCCGAGGTCATTCCCGGCGAGGGGGACAAGGTACGCTTCGACGTGACTGTACCTCATGACCGCTTTGACACCACGCGACCGATCACCGTGACCGGATCCGTCGTGTCCGGTAAGGAGACGAGGGCGGTAGCTCCGATGACCATCCCGGTCGGTGGAGGACAGGCGATCAAGCCTAAGGGCTTTGGCGGGCTGCTTCCCTACGACCTCCTGAAGGAGATCCACCAGCCGCTCTTTATCCGGCCGGTCACCATCACTCCTGATGAGGAGAAGGTCAGTCCCGTCAAGCTCGAGCCGAAGGGACAACTCCTCTTCCTCCAGTTCCACAACGGTACGGACGAGGCGGTCGCACTCAATACACTCACCCTAAAGTCAGCCGATGGCACCCTCTTCGGTACGGATGCCTTCTATGACCCTGCGACCGGAGAGATGAGGGGCACAAGAGGAGACTCCTCACCGAGCCTTCCTCTCGACAAGCAGGAGATGCTCAGCCCCGACCTTGTGGCTGCTTACCTCGTCTGGCTCCCCTCCGAGAAGCTTCCCAAGGCGACCTACCGACTATCCCACCTGACGGAGGATGGCAAGGAGGTGATCAGTGAGGGCGAGACGCCAACGGATCTGGACAAGTCTCTCTCCCTCTCCTACCTCGGGATGAAGGAGGATGGTACGCTCGGCGTGAGTGATGAGCCGGTGATAGAGGAGGCGGACATCTCCGAGGGAGGAGACCCGCTCTTCACCATGAATGACATCGAGTTTTGGGTCGGAGAGGGTGAGAAGAGAGCCGCCCTCGTCATCGAGTGGCACGACGACAAGCAGCCCGATGCGATGGTATGGGGCTACCGCTTCGATGGAGATAAGACCGGATACGATATGATGATGGCTGTCGTCGAGGCAGATCCCCGTCTGAGTCTGCTCCTCGGCAAGGCCTTTGGCGGACTTGATGTGATCTTCGGCATGGGGTACCAGTTCACGCCCACCACCCCACGCGCTCCGATAATCCTCGACGGGCAGAAGCTCTCCAATAACGGCAATGGCATCACTTTCGTGGAGAACGCCAAGGATGCCGACAAGTATAAGTTTGGAGACGAGTCCGGACACTGGAAGGAGGGCTGGTATAAGAACGGCTACTGGGTCTACTACGTCAAGGATAACCGTCTCGACAGCTTCTCATACTCTCAGCTGGTCTACAGCCTCCGCCACCTGGTGGACGGCTGCTGGGACGGCTGGTCCTTCCAGGACGGTATGGACAGCTACGTGGGCAGACCTCACGGCAATAAGTTTGTCCCTGCACCCCTTCCTAATAAGAAATAAACTAACATCAACATAACTCAATCCAACAACCATGAACAAAATGTCACTTACATGGAGGGCACTCCTCCTGGCATCACTCAGCTTTGCACTCTTCGGGTGTTCGCTGGACGATGATGCGCCGACCCAGGAGACGACCAAGTCCTCCATCAACCTCACCCTCGACAACGGCGAGACCACGATGGACGCCTTCCCGGGAGACACCATCCGGGTGAAGGTGGAGAGTAAGGAGCTGAAAGACATCGTCGGCACCACATCCAACTCTGCATGGAATGTCGGCTACGACGAAGAGAAGAGCGAGCTAATCATCGTCGCACCGGTCGTCTGCACCAGCGGACCGGCCAAGGTGATGGTCTCCGGAGTCGACAAGAGGGGGCAGGTCTTCAGAAGCCTTGTAACCCTCACGCTCAATGACTACAGTGATCCGCGAGGGACTTTTATCCTCAACGAAGGCAGCGTCTGGAGCACTCCCTCCGAGATGAGCTCACTCATCTATATCTCGCCGCGCACCAGTGCCACGCCCTATGTCTATGAGAGCATCAATGGCCGCGCACCCGGCGCATGCTCTCAGGATATGTTTGAGAGCGGCGGGAAGTACTTCGTCATCTCACAGAATAGGAACCCCGACACCGATGGACAGCTGACCATCTTTGACACCAAGACCCTGCGCAAGATCGGGAACTATCCCTTTAAGGAGAAGGAGCTCGACTGGCCTACTCACGTCGCCGTGGTGGACGGGTACAAGATCTACATTCGCGACAACAAGGGTATCTGGTTCTTCAATACCATGTACGCTGCCAACCAGCTGACATTTATCGAGGGATCAAGAGGCGCCCGCAAGAATACCATGGCAGTCAGCAATGGCAAGGTCTTCTTCTCACAGAATAGTTATCTCAAGGTAATCGACCCCGAGAGCAACACCATCGTCCACGAGGTGAAGTATGGTGGCAGCATCTCCGGCGTCATCAATGCCGACGACGACCACCTCTATGTCTCCAACCTCGAGAAGGGCATCGGTAAGATCCGTCTGGTGAATACCAAGACGTACGAGGTCGAGAAGGTGAATGAGATCACTAAGGAGAATGGAGGAGATCTGCTCGCCATGACCTTTGCCGCCGCACCTGGTATCTCCGCCAAGGGCGACACCATATACTACAGCTCACTGGGGCAGAAGGTCTACCGTCACCTCTTCTCCACCGGCGAGAGCAAGCTGATGGTCGATGTCAAAGAGTCCCTCAATCCGGATCATACCCAGACCTACAACACTGTCCAGGTCAATCCTGCCACAGGTCACGTCTATATGAATACCCTCCTCGGCTTTGGTCCTAACTACAAGACCAATACCATCTACCGCTTCGATATGACGGGTGATAAGGCCGTGCTGCTCAATCGCTGGGAGAACCTTACCCGCTTCCCCGCAGGCATCTTCTTCCCCAGAGGTACCACCCCGGCAGCTAAGAAGTAACCCAATATCATACAACACTCTATCTGAGAGGGGCTGTGCCGCTACGTGCGACACAGCCCCCTCTTCGTGATTATACCCACCTCAGGTCGGGGGGGTATAAAAAGATGAAGCCCCCGATTGTCACAACCGGAGGCATCCAAAGTGATGTTTAACAAATTAAATACGCAAAAAGTGACCCGGATAGGATTCAAACCTATAACCTTCTGATCCGTAGTCAGATGCTCTATTCAGTTGAGCTACCGGGCCGAAATATGGTCACCCACACTCCGAGACAGTCTGTGCGACTGCCGGGAAGTGACTCGGATAGGATTCAAACCTATAACCTTCTGATCCGTAGTCAGATGCTCTATTCAGTTGAGCTACCGAGCCATCAAGCAGATCTACCGACCTCGCTTGTGACTGCAAAGGTACAATATTTAGATAAGTTCTCCAAGGACCCGCAGCAGAGACCGGAGGGGGTAGCATAATGGTCGTCACGGCCGAAGCGGTGACCGATGTACAAAGACCCTTCCCTACCCCCTCGACCCCTTGTGGGTCGCCGAGCAGAGCCTTCAGCGACCCCGCCAGGGTGTCGCACATACCAGTCAGTCAATCAGTGCGACACCCTAGCGGGGTCGCGGGATCGCTAGCAACGCCTGCCCCCCGGGTCGTCGGGGCTACGCCCCTTGACCCGGGTCTAAAAAGCGGGCACCCCTGTCGGGGTGCATCGTTCACCACTCTTCACAGAGAGTTGAATGGTTTCTGTACTACTCAAATGCGTCACCCCTGTGCTCCAAGGACTCCCGGCGGATCGGGCTTGCAAATAAATTCGTACCTTTGTCTCTATACGCAAGGTAACTGCGTAGTGGTAGTTACTCTAAGTCAGAATACAAGGACATACAATAACATGATGAAAAGAAGTACACTTTACCTGCTCTCTCTGCTTATGGCGAGCCTCTTCGGGGTGACAGCCATGGCGCAGGAGCTGCAGCAAGACGACAGCAAGAAGGCTGCGATCGAGTTTGCCGAGTCGGAGCACGACTTCGGTACCATCAGCGAGGGCGACGGACCTGTATCTTTCGTCTTTACGTTCAAGAACGTCGGCAACGCTCCGCTCGTGCTCACGCGAGTGATATCCAGCTGTGGCTGCACCACGCCCTCTTTCTCCAAGGATCCGATAGCCCCGGGCAAGGAGGGCAAGGTGACCGTCACCTATGACCCCGCCGGGCGGGTTTACCCCTTTGTGAAGACCATCTCCGTCTATAGCAATGGGAAGAAGGGACCGGCCATACTCACCATCCGTGGCGAGGTGATCAAGTAAGCGCTACGATCGAACAAAAAAAAAGGGGCTGCCCGTCAGAAGACGAGCAGCCCCTTGGCTTGTGTGTAGTGTGCCTTACCTGGAGCGGTGAAGCTCCTCATCGATGTGTTGGTAAGGGGAGTTATTGGAGATAAACTCCGGGATCAGGACCTTGAGCTCCCTTACAGCCTCATCGGTCCGGAAGTTGCAGGCAGCGGTGAGGATCCGCTCTACCTGCTCACTGACCTCAGCGTAGTCGTTGGGTCGGATGTCAGCAATGCGGATCTTGTCGATGGAGGTGGGCTCTGTATTCTCCGTCGTGGCGAGCACCTCCTCGTAGAGCTTCTCGCCCGGTCGGAGTCCGGTATAGACGATCTTGATGTCCTTGTCAGGCTCAAATCCGGAGAGCCGGATCATCCGCCGGGCCAGTTCGTCGATCTTATGAGCCTGTCCCATATCGAAGACGAAGATCTGAGGACGCTCTGCCAGCGTACTCGCCTGGAGTACGAGACTGCATGCCTCGGGGATGCTCATGAAATAGCGGACTATCTCCTTGTGCGTCACCGTCACCGGTCCTCCGGAGGCGATCTGACGGCGGAAGAGTCCGATCACGGAGCCGTTACTGCCCAGGACGTTGCCAAATCGGGTGGTGACAAAGATGGTCTTGCCCTCTATCCTGCCTTCTGAGATGGCCTGACCAAGGCTCTGGATGTACATTTCACAGGCACGCTTGCAGGCACCCATAACGTTGGTCGGATTGACCGCTTTGTCGGTCGAAATCATCACCATACGCTCGGCGCCGTAGCGAACCGCCATATCGGCAACATTGCGTGTGCCGGAGAGATTGGCCATGATCGACTCGCAAGGATGCTCCTCCATGAGCGGCACATGCTTGTACGCTGCCGCATGGAGGACGATGTCGGGACGGTAGCGATCGAAGACGATCTCCACCTTCTCCCTATTCCGCACGTCACCGATCATCGGCACCAGGTCGAGGTCGGGGTAGTCGTGCTCCAGCTCCAGGCGGATCTCGTGGAGCGGCGACTCTGCCATCTCAAAGAGGATCAGTCGGCGGACTCCATACGAGGCGATCTGACGAGCGATCTCACTGCCGATGCTACCGGCCGCCCCCGTCACCATCACCACCTTACCAGCATAGAGCTGCCGGACGGCACTCCGGTCCTGCTGTATCGTCTCGCGGAAGAGGAGATCCTCGATCCGCACCTTACGGACGCTGTCCAGAGCTACCGTGTCGCTGCTGGTCGCGGAGACAGCCGGCAGGAGATAGGTCTCCAGATTGATCGACTCGCAGTCCTGCACCACCTTCTCCCCCTCGCCGAGGAAGTCCCTCTGGTCGGTGAAGAGGACCCCATCGAGGCTCTTGGACCGCTTGAGGAGGTATAGCTCTTTACGCCCACCAGCGTAGTAGATCCGGTGACCATTGATCTCATGCCCAGCCACTTTCGAGTCATTACTCAGGAACCCCATCATACGATAGATTGTGCTGCTCTCGATCAGGGACGAGACACCGGGGGAGTTGCTCTTGACCCCATAGACCAGGATCCTCTTGCGATTGATCGGACTCTCCGTGGAGACGAGGAGTCGCCGAGCCAGTAAGACCATCACCCCGCGTAGGGCGAGGGAGATAAGGAAAGTGAAGACCAAGTAGCTCCCGCAGTAGAAGAGGACCACCTTAGGGGGGAAGTCGAGATGGAGTGTGGAAAGGTTGATCAGATAGAGAGTAAAGAGGGCGATGGCTGCATTGACAAGCGTGGAGAGCAGGAGATTGAAGCTCACGCGAAGCGTCGTGAAACGAAAGATCTGCTTATGCACTCCCGTCAGGAGGTCAGCTACCACAGCTCCGATACCCGCAGCCACCAGACTTGCAGGGATGAGCGTCCGTAGGGCTACATCCGGCATACCGACAAAGTAGCGGGTCGAGAGGGCAGCGAGTACCACGCAGAGTAGCGCAGATACTATGTCGATGACAAGCACGACCCATCGATTGAGATACGATCGTGTGAAGAGCGTCAGTAGGCTTTGCTTATTTGGCATAATATTTATCCTTGAGATCTAAGGTCAGGCTCACTGTCTCTCCCTACTGGGAGTCCTGATTGAGAGTCATCTCTTTTCCTTTCTGTACGCAAAGGTAACGAAAGCAGGGCTATCAGGAGGCATTTCTTGAAGATGTACACAAGATGTACCCGTCACCGGAGGGAGGAGAGCGGGTCAGTGAGCACCATCGACACCTCGCGGAAGGCGTAGGAGACGCGATGCCCGGAAGGAAGCTCGCGGATCAGCAGTCGTCCGTCAGGCCTCACCTCCTCAATCATTCCATAGAAGGTCTCGCCGGAGTGTCGGACGAAGCAGGCTGCCTCTCCCCGCCCGAAGAGACAGGTGTGGTATGCCTGCCGGAGTCTCGCCGGAGACCAGAGGCGCCGCTCCTCCAGCGCCTCAAGGATCTCGTAGACCAGTTGGTCGTGCCAGCTGTCACCCGAGAGCGGTGCCACACCGAGCCGACGCAGCTCTGCCGCTATCGAGGTGGGTGGCGTGGGATAGCCCTCACCGAAGTGCTCCTGCAGAACATTGACCCCGATGCCGACGACGCTCGCCTCAAGGCGCGAGGAGAAGAAGGAGTTCTCGATCAGGATGCCGCAGATCTTGCGTCCGTCCACGAGGAGGTCGTTGGGCCACTTCACTTTTACCTCAGGTCCCGGGGGGAGTTCGCGCTGAAGCGCCTGTCTTACGGCGAGAGCGGTCAGGATATTGAGGTCAAAGAGTGTCCCACCGTCCTCCATCAGGTCACCCGGGTGGAGAAGCAGGGTCATCGTCAGGTTTTGCCCTGCGGTAGCGTCCCAGCGGTGCCCCGGCTGACCACGCCCGGCGGTCTGATCGGTCGCGGTGACGACAGTGTACTCCTCCAGGTCCGGCTCCTCCGAGAGGCGCCTCCTGAGGTAGCTGTTGGTCGAGTCGACCTGAGCCAGATGGATCTGCCTCACGCCTCCTTCTCCTCGCTCCTCCGCCGTTTATGGTGGTAGAGGAGGCCGCTAACTAAGATCACCAGGAGCAGCACGCCGTAGGAGGCGTAGGCGGTCGTCTCCGTCACGTGCAGGGTCTTGGGGTCAAAGGTGAGGACCACCTCGTGCTCTCCCGCCGGCACCACCAGACCGCGCAGCAGGTAGTCGACCCGAAGGATCTCCGCCTCCTCGCCATCGATGCGCGCCTCCCATCCGTGCGGGTAGTAGATCTCCGAGAGCACCGCGAGACCGGCATGTGCATTGGATGTCTTGTAGACCAGTCGGTCAGGAGCGTAGTCGGTGAGGGTGACCGTGGAGAGGCTGTCGCAGAGCGTCCCCGAGGGCAGCCCCTCGGCAAGCGTCTTGTCCACCACCGCCACGCGGTCGAGCGGCTGCTGACCTAGAGCGGCATACTCCTCCCGTGCACCGGAAACGGTGTGGATGTCGGAGACAAACCATCCGTCGCCGTACGCCTCCGGATCGACCACCAGCCGCTGACCGGTGACGCTGTCAGGTACGATGTAGTACTTCGTATTGAGCGCCCGGAGGACATTCCGATCCAGCTTGGAGAGATAGCCGGTTATCAAGTCCTGATAGCGACCCAGCTTTGCCGCATTATAGCCACCTATGGAGCGGTGGTAGTAGGAGGTAGTGGCGTCATTAAAAGTATCGACCGAAAGGTTCATCACCCTCGCCTCGGAGGGATCGCTGAGGATCTGTTCGTCCACCGGCGTCCGCTCCTGCACTTTTGCCGTAATGTCGGTCCGCGGGTGGTACATAGAGTCATTGAGGTACCTCTTGTCCACCGTCCAGAGGTCGACAAGGCAGAGCAGCGTCACTAATGCCAGCGTCGGCATCGGCTTCACCTTTTTCTTAAAGAGAAGGAGTAGAATGCCCAGCCCCACGAGGAGATAGATCAGCGACCGCAGCGCGTCAGCTCTGAAGATCGCCGTCCGGACGCCCTTGAGATCCTCCACCGCATCGATCAGCTGAGGCATCTGTGCGAGGTAGGGAGCGAGTGCCTGATCCTCCATCTGCGACATGAAGGAGCCGCCGATGGAGGGGAAGAGGTACGCCAGCAGCGCAAGACCGACCGTCAGTACGCTCGCTGTGATCGTAGCCCCCTTGTCGCTCTTCAATCTATCCGGCTGCCGCAGGATCAGCGCCAGCCCCCAGACCGCAAAGAGCGGTATCGTCAGCTCCGGGACGACGAGGATCGACGAGGGGGTGCGGAACTTATTGTAGAGTGGCACATGATCGATAAAGAAATTGGTCAGCCCGGGGAAGTTGTGCCCCCACGAGAGGAAGAGACAGAGAAGCGAGACCACCAGCAGCGCCCACTTCATCGGACCCTTGCCCGCAACCATCCCGAAGAGCGCAAGCCAGAGGACGAAAGCGCCCACGTAGACCGGTCCCGCCGTGAAGGGCTGGTCCCCCCAGTAGCGGTTTTGTTGCGCCACGAAGGCACGATTCTCCATCGACGCCTTACTGAGCGCCGGCTCATCGTATCCGATCGCACCGCTCGCACCTCCCTTGGCATCCGGGATCAGCAGCGTCAGCGTCTCATCCACGCCGTAGCTCCAGGCGGTGATATAGTCCCGGGAGAGCCCCTTGGAGGAGGCTTCGCCGCCCTCCGTCGCGATGGCGCTCCCCCCGCGCATCGTCTCCTGCTGCAGCTCCCAGGTGTGGTAGAGACCCGAACCATTGAGCCCCAGCCCGATAAATCCGCCCAGCATCACCGCCAGCAGTGCCTTGCCGAAGTGCTTCCACTCCCCCTGACGACCGGCCTCCACCGCCCAGGCAATGATCATCCCCGCCATGAGGAAGGCGAAGTAGTAGCTCATCTGGTAGTGGTTGCAGAGAATCTGCAGCCCGGTGAAGACCGCCATGACGATGAATCCCAGGCGGTAGTATCGTCGGTGAAAGGCGTATACCAGTCCCGCAATCGTCGGAGGGATAAAGGCGAGGGTGGTGAGCTTCCAGATGTGACCCGCCTGTATCAGGATGAGGAAGTAGGAGGAGAAGGTCCAGAGGATCGTCCCGAAGACCGACAGCCCCCGCCTCAGCCCCCAGCTCCGCATGAAGAGGTACCCGCCGAGGAGCATCATCAGGAGGAGATAGGTGTCGCCCGGCATCAGGTCGATCGGCCACTCCAGCCGGAGGAGACTCCGCAGCGTGACGAGGGGAGTCTGAGAGTCGTAGTCCGGGCGGATCTGATAGGTGGGCATCCCTCCGAAGAGGCTCCCCGTCCAGCGGGACCACTCCCCGGTCGCTTTATGATAGTCGACCACATCCCTGCCTGTCCCCTGCGAGGCGGCACCGTCCATTTGATAGAGCACCCGATCCTCAAAGGCAGCGGGATAGAAGTAGGCATACGAGAGTCCCACAAAGAGGAGTAGTGACAGAAGCACATAAAACCACTCCTGCCTGTACCACTTCTTCTGCTCGTCTGTCCCGGTCACAGGGTCCGTCTTCGTCTCACTCATAGTCTTTAGTCTCTTTATTTCCACGGACAAAGATAGCCAGAAGTTGGGGAGTGAGGAAGCACGTCCCCGCAGCAGCGGAGAGGGGCGCTTTATGGATCGGAAAAAATAAGTAGGTTTGTATCGAAGCGGCGAGATCGCCGCGCAGAAGAGGTAACCACTGAGAGAAGAAATGAGAAGACTATGCAAGAGATCCAATGGACGGAGGAGGACCTCCGTCAGATAAGCGACCACGGGATCACCCGTTCGGAGGTAGAGCACCAGCTGGAGCTCTTCGAGGAGGGGTTCCCCTTCCACACTATCGTGCAGGCAGCCGATGAGGAGCACGGCATCCGTGTCCTCACAGAGGAGGAGCAGCGAGATGCTCTCGAGAGCTGGGCATCAGCCCTGAGTGATCCTGCGCTTCGGGTACTCAAGTTTGTCCCCGCCAGTGGTGCCGCCTCGAGGATGTTCCGCGACCTCTTTGCCTATATGGAGGGAGGCGAGCCGACGGAGTCGGTGCAGCAGGTGCTGGATCGGATGGAGGACTTTGCCTTCTACGACGACCTGAATAAGGCCTGCATGCTGGGTGAGCGGGGCAAGGGAGCACGCCGACTCATCGATGCCGGTGAGGGACGCACGGTGGTCCGCTACCTGCTGACGGAGGAGGGGCTCCGCTATGGCAGCCTGCCTAAGGCGCTGATCCTCTTCCACAAGTATCCGGATCGTCCACGCACCGCTGTCGAGGAGCACCTCGCCGAGGGGGCCAAGTATGCCCGTCCGGTCAGCGGCACGGTCCACCTCCACTTTACTCTCTCTCCGGAGCACATCCACCCCTTCAAGACCCTGCTCTCGCGACGTCAGGAGGATCTGGAGGATACCTTCTCTGCCACATTCGACATCACCACCAGCACCCAGAAGCCCTCGACCGATACCATTGCCGTGGGTCCGGACAATAGGCCGATCCGTGACGAGGAGGGGCGGCTAGTCTTCCGCCCCGGAGGACACGGCTCCCTGATCGAGAATCTCTCAGAGGTGGACGCCGACATCATCTTCATCAAGAATATCGACAATGTCGTCCCAGACAGCGAGAAGAGCAGCACCATCATCTACAAGCAGATCCTCGGCGGCGTGCTGGTGCAGCTGAGAGATACCGCCTACCGGCTCATGGAGGAGCTGAGGGATGAGACTCGGACGAGCGAGTCTGTGATACGGGAGGCGGAGGACTTCCTCCGTCAGTCCTTCTGCGTCGAGATAGCACCCCACACCGAGTCTCCTGAGGAGGGCGATGTGGTGGCGGAGCTGGAGCGGAGTCAGAAGAAGGAGTCGACCATCCAGACCCTCCGTGCCCTGCTCAATCGCCCGATCCGCGTATGCGGTATGGTCCGCAATGAGGGCGAGCCGGGCGGCGGACCCTATATCGTCCGCAACGAGGACGGCACGACGTCGCTACAGATCCTCGAGAGCACCCAGATCGACCACGATGACCCGGAGGCGGAGCGACAGTTCCGCGAGAGTCGGTTCTTCAATCCCGTGGACCTGGTCTGCTGCACGAGGGACTTCCGCGGCAACTCCTTTGACCTCACCCGATTTGTCGACAAGAGCACCGGTTTCATCTCCCACAAGAGCCGCAACGGTCAGCCGCTCAAGGCTCTCGAGCGACCCGGGCTCTGGAATGGCGCCATGGCCTACTGGAATACCTGCTTCGTTGAGGTGCCGGCCGACACCTTCAATCCCGTGAAGACCGTCAACGACCTCCTTCGCCCTGTCCATCAGGCGATGGAGGAGTGATACCGAATCATTTTATACCACTTTACCTATATGAAAGAAGAGATCATCAAGAGACTAGACTCCATGCGGCAAGCACTCCGAGCCGCAAATATCGATGCCGTCATCGTGCCGAGCTTCGACCGGCACCTCAATGAGTACACCCCCGACTGCTGGCAGGCGCGCCAGTACATCAGTGGCTTCCTGGGCTCTGCCGGCACTGCCGTAGTGACCGCTGAGCACGCTGCTCTCTGGACCGACTCCCGCTACTTCCTCGAGGCGACAGAGGTGCTCCAGGGCACCACCTACGAGCTGATGAAGGAGGGGATGCCCGGCACCCCGACGATCCCCGCATGGCTTCGCAGCCTGCCGGAAGTGAAGCGGGTGGCACTCAATGGCGAGTGCATGAGCGTCGCCGATGCCGCACAGCTGCAGAAGGAGCTGCGCCTCGGCCGGATCGAACTCGACCTGTCGCACGACTTTATCAGGGAGATCCGCGGAGAGGAGATGCCGGATATTCCGCTCAATGCCTTCTTCATCCAGCCCGATGAGGACGCCGGCAAGACACCGCACGAGAAAGTGGAGGAAGTTCGAGCAATGATGAAGGAGGAGAATGCCGACACCCTCATCGTCACGATGATGGACGAGGTCTGCTGGCTCTACAACGTCCGCTCCTCCGACGTAGAGTACAATCCCACCGGCGTCGCCTACGCTATGGTGACGGATAAGAGTGCTTACTTCTACGTCGATGACCGCAAGATGACCGAGGAGGTGCGGAGTCACCTGGAGAAGAATAAGGTGGAGATCCGACCCTACAACCAGATCTATGAGGATGTCTCTGCTCTCCCAGAGACGGCGATCGTCTGGGTCGATCCGCTCCGGACCAATGCCGAGCTAGGACGCCGAGTACCTGAGGGCTGCATCGTCGTCGACCAGATGAGTCCCATCACGATCCTCAAGTCGATCAAGACCGAGGCGGAGTACCAGGGCTGCCGCCGGGCGATGCTGCGGGACGGCATAGCGCTGACGAAGTTCTGGAAGCATTTCTACGAGATGCTCGACCGTGGCGAGACGCCGACGGAGTATGAGGTGGATGCGATCCTCGCAGGCTTCCGCGCCGAGAGCGACCGCTACCTCTACGACAGCTTCACCACCATCACCGGCTATAATGCCAATGGCGCCATCGTCCACTACCATCCGATGCCGGACACCAGTGCCAAGATCGAGCCCAAGGGATCCCTTCTCCTCGACTCCGGTGCTCAGTACTACGACGGGACGACCGACATCACCCGCACCGTCTCGCTCGATGGTAAGCCGTCGGAGAAGCTGCGCCACGACTACACGCTGGTGCTGAAGGGCCACATCGACCTGCAGCTCGCAGTCTTTCCCAAGGGGACGCGAGGCAATCAGCTCGACGTGCTGGCGCACCGCTACCTCTGGCAGGAGCATAAGAACTATGGTCACGGCACCGGACACGGCGTCGGACACTTCCTCTGTTGCCACGAGGGACCGCAGAATGTCCGCACCGACAATAATCCCTCGCCGATCCGGCTCCACAGCGTCACCTCTGACGAGCCGGGCTACTACCCCGAGGGCGAGTACGGCATTCGGATAGAGAACCTCCTGCGCTGCATCAAGGTAGGCGAAGGCGGCGGAGAGGAGTTCTACGGCTTCGAGTGCCTCACCCTCTGCTGGCTCGACAATAGGATGGTCGACCCCTCCATGCTCGACGATGCGCAGCTCAAGTGGTACAACGACTACCAGGAGCGCGTCTACCGTGAGGTCAGCCCCGAGCTGGATGAGGAGACCGCCAAGTGGCTCCGTGACCATACCCTCCCCCTGGAGCGCTGATCACTCCCCGACACTAAAGTAAGGGCTCGACCATCTGCACAAGCAGTTGGTCGAGCCCTTTTCTGATGGTGGGATACTACGCTCAGCGCCTCACAAGACGAGACTTATGCCTCGGTCGCCTCACGGATGCAGTCGACGATATAGTGGACATCGTCATCTGAGACATAGGGACCTGCCGGGAGACAGAAGCCGACCCGGAAGAGCTCCTCCTCCACCCCATCGGTGTAGACGGGAGCATCCTCATAGACTGGTTGCTTATGCATCGGCTTCCAGAGCGGACGACACTCGACCTTCTTATCAAGCATAAAGGTGCGCAGAGCCTCCACATTGGCATTAGGCTGACAGTCGGTCGTAGCCGACTCCACCTGATGGATCACCCCGGCAGCACCGCCGACGGCTGTTTTGATTACCTGCTTGTATGCATTCCCCTGCCCCTTGACCCGAACCTCCGGGTCGATCGTGGCAGCACAGAGCCAGAAGTTGGCATCATACCGCTTATCCGCCGGCTGTCGGTGCATCGTTATCCCCGGCACGTCGGCCAGCAGCTCCTCATAGAGCGCCTGCACATGCTTGTGGTGAGCGAGGTGATCAGCTAGCACAGTCATCTGTCCGCGACCGATACCGGCGCAGACATTGGAGAGACGATAGTTGTACCCGATCGCGGTATGGTGGTAGTAAGGATAGGCATCACGCGCCTGGGTGGCATACCACATGACCTCCGTCGCGTCCGCCTCCGAGCGACAGATCAGCGCTCCTCCACCCGAGGTGGTGATCATCTTATTTCCATTGAAGGAGAGAACGCCAAACCTCCCGAAGGTGCCCAACACCTGACCATCATAGCGGGAACCCATCCCCTCAGGGACAAGTGTTCACGCCTCGTCGGCACCCTCACGGCCGGAGGAGGGACGAGGCTCACGGGATAGCGCGCGACTGGTCATCGCAGAGGAGTCTATGGCGCGTAGCGCAATGTCTCGGACCGTCTCCTCTGAGGTAGAGACCTTAAGCCCCGCCTCCCTTAGCTGTGTCTCTATCTCTTTAATCTTCTGCTGCAGTAATTCGATCTGCTGATCCTTGAGTCGCAGCTGACCCTCTGTCTCCTTCTGTGCTAAGTCAAAAGCAAAGCGATGCTCCCTCTCGAGACGTTCCTCAGTAGCCTTGACCGCCCTACTCTCCACCTCTAGCATACGGGTATCTAAGCTCTCTGACAGACGGCGCAGCCCCTCCAGCTCCCCCTCAGCCTCGGCAAGCACACGCTCCCGCTCAGCAGCAGTCCGCTCAAAGTCTTGGCGACGCTCCGCCAGCTCTCGCTCATCGGCATCCAGCTGCTCCCGGAAGGCATCCTCCTCCTTACGCCGCCTCTGACTCGTGGTGTACTCATACTCATCCTCCTCACGCTTTCGGAGAAGTGCAGCAGTTGCCTTCTCTTGCTTGACGGAGTCCTTGTACTGCTCTTGCTCTCGGAGCCACGCCTCGCGAGTCTCTTCGATCTCGCGCTCCAGCTTAGTACGCATCTCATCCAGCTCTCGCGAAGCCTCTTCTTTCTGCTTCTTCTGTGCAAGGATGAGTGTCGAGAGCGAGTCGGCATTGCTCTGAATGGCATAGAGATCCTCTATCCAAGCCTCCTTGATCTTGATCGTCTCATCAAGCGTCCTGAGCTTATCAAAGCCCTCCCTAAGCTGAGACTGGAGGAGAGCGACAGAGCGCTCAAAGCCGCCCATGATCTCCCGAGCGAACTTATCCATCTCCTCAGCGGAGAGAGCCTCAGCCTGAGCGACCACCTTCTTCTGCTCGATCCGCTTCTGCTCCTCCCTCGGGTTCTCGAGGCTCTTCGTCTGCACCTCTGCCAGCAGCGCCTGATAGGCCTCCAGCATCTCCTTCTTAGTATTGGACATGCTGATCTGCGCTCTCTCCTCACTCATATCGTTATTTTATCTGATGGTTTATCTACTCTGATCTCTCCACAAATGTAGTGAAATCAGCGGTTATGCCCCACGTCAAAATCAACACCACAAGAGATCAACTTCTATAGAATAGGAACTACTATCTCAACACACCCAATGTAAGAGCTACTGGCTCAATAGTGCTTTCTCTTTCAGCTGCAAAGATACCACCTCCGCACGCTCCGGTCGTCTCTTATTTGCACTAAGAAGTAATTACTGCGTCTTTATGGTCAAAAAACAGAGAATTACTCAATATGCTCGTATACTATAGCACCGTATTTGAGCTTTACAGCTAAGGAGAGACAATCCCTGACGTTGTGCAATCCCATCGTCTGATCCCTCTCTTGATGCTCCAGCCTGCCTATCCCGGAAGAGACAGCAGCTCGCTCACAGAACCACTTGGCCCACCCCCATCTCATAATTTGCAATCATTATCCTACCCTTCTCAGTGGCACGATACGCCTGACTGGGATTGGTCGGGCTATCATATATAGGCTCTAACAACCCATCCTTGAGTAGAACTCGAATGTTATTCTGGCGAATATGCTGCTCTGATCTTTTCGTCAGCAGAGCTATACGCTCAATAGTCATCGCCTCTACCGAGCAGAGTTTTAGAACAGCAAAGAGCAACTGCCTTCTGGATGATCTTCGTCCCAAGTTAGTCACCAGCGTCAAGATCTCTTCAGGAAGCTTATTCTCTAAGCTATCGCCCTTATTCTCTAAGCCTATCATATCCTTGCGACAGAAGAGAGTGACGAGAAAGTAATTCAGGTCATCATCGGTCTCGAAGACGGGCATCGGCGAGCCATTAGCTTTCGACTTGGCATAGATTGTCTGGATCCCTGTCCCCCTCCCCTCAGTTAGGCTGAGTTCCTTAAGGAAATCCCCGACACGCCGATTGCGATACTCCCTAGCGATAATGCGCTGTCGTTGGGGCAGCTCAAGGAGTGACTTCTTAGTCACTGGAGGGATGGGACCAGGATAGCTTAGTATCTCTATCTTATCGGGCCATATCTGCACCTCTATCGGCTCATTCTTTTCGTAGCTCTTATGATATACTGCGTTGGCAAGAGCCTCCTCGATCGCAGCAAAAGGGTAATTGAAAAACCGATTAGCCTCGGCAACATCAGGGAGTTTCTCAACCCGCTCACGGATGACGAGATTATTAATGTACGCCAGCGCACCTCGCAATTGATAGTGTAATGGACCATCAAAAATCTTCTCATCAAATCCCTTCACATCCATGCTGGAGTGATAGACCACCTCAATCCTCGCCCGTGAGAAAAACCTCTCAGGGTGCTCGGAGAAAAAGAGTAGCCCCACATTCAGAGGGATATACTGCTCTCCGTATTTCCTTACTAGAAGCATACTGGAAGCCAGATCCTCCATAGACATCTTGGAGCTTGAGAGGTAGAGATCACTCTTCACCTCTTTCAGATACTCCCGTATAAGTCCGAGGTCCAAGTCGTCAATGGATGCCTCACGATTCATCCTGTCATCAAAAGGGTTCCGTTGTGCGAGTTCAAATAGTTTGACTCTTTGGTCATGACTGGCCTGCTTAGTCTCAGACTGTATCCGTATATACTCCACCCGCTTACCATCCTTCTTGCTATTAAGGGAGACCGGTGCAATATAAGGTCTGTCATCGCCTACAGGGCACCAGATGATCAGCACCGACTTCCTCTCATAGACACATATATCTGTTATGGGGTGATAGTTGGGAATAACCCGATGTCCAAGCTCTACCAACTTCCTCTGGATGGCATTAATCTCGGAGGGATTAACCCCTTTTGGGGGCAAGACTGGTAAACCATCTTTCTCCGCCACACCGATGACGATATAGCCTCCGCCCCAGTTATTCATATCATTGGCAAAGACGCACATGGTATGCAGGACATCCTCAGGATTCCAGCTCTCCTTATACTCCAGTCTCTCTGACTCTACGCTCTTTCCTCTGATAAGAGCTATGGTATCTATCGGTAGTGACATATTTCAGTAGCATCTCCCACAAATGTAGTCATATCTGGGCAATCTGTGATAGATCGTTGCTGAGGAGTACCCTGTATGCGCATATGCTGTTCTTGGCTCTACAGCTCTTCGTCAGTGTCAACTACTGATCTATAAACACCTACTTTTTTCTCTACCGCATCGCCTTCAACTTCTCCGGAAAAACCTCCCATCAACAAACCCCTTTCACGATCCTCCCCCTCCCAGCACATCAAAATGCGAATTAGCCATTGAGTCCAACTTCAACCTGCGGAATTGAGGGAACTACTTCACATTCTCAGAGTCAGCTAAAATTAGTACCTTTGAAAAGTCAATGCAAGACATACAAGTTTGACGACAAAAACGATGTCAACGACATTAGTTTCAGCAAAAAACAAGTCAACCATTTTCAATAAACACCCTCTAAATGCATAAAGCGCATTCTATGAATATGAACACAACAAAAGGCAGTAGAAACTTCTATGGCGAATACTCTCTTGAACAATGGATCAATTTCATACTAACTAAAGAAATCGTTTTACCTGATTATCAACGAGCCTTCGTTTGGGAAAAAGAAGATGTTGAAGATCTCATTAACAGCCTAAAGAGAGGCTTTTTTGTTCCACCTATAACTATAGGGAATTATGGTGGTAAGACCAACTATATCTTAGATGGTCAACAGCGACTGTCTGCAATTCTTATTGCGTACTTAGACTTGTTTCCGAAGAGAGAGTTGTTCAAATTCAGAGATAAAGCATATGCATCCACAGCAAATGAAAATGACGATTTAGATGATGACGAAAACAGGATGCCCATTGAATGGAAATTTAACTGTTTCACTCAAGCAGGACAAAATAGGGTTAGCATACTCGAAAACATAGATCGTAGTAAGTACGACCCTATAGGCTACAAGCTAGATAAGAGCTTCTGGAAGAACTCCTATATTGGATTCTCACTTATAATCCCGATCAGCGATAAAGAGACAGAACAGCAGAAGCTCTATTCTTCAGTATTTCGCAATATCAATATTAAAGGGAAGCCACTCTCGCCTTTAGACAGTCGCAAATCTCTATATTTCTTACGAGACAACTTTGATCAATGGTTTGCTCCTCAGTTTGCCAATAGTATTACTATCAACAATGCTCCTATTGATTTCGTACGATATCTATCATTACTATCTCAGTACAAGACAAACAAAGAGACCAGCAAGCTTGCTCAAAACTATAAGACTAGAATGGAGCAATACTACGAATCTTATATCCTAGCTGAAGTCAACAACGAAGACAACACAATGTTTACCCCACTATTATCTACAAATAATCAACATAGGTATCAGATACTTGAAGAATACTTAACTGCAGATTATTTTCCCAAAGAATTTACATCCATTATAGATGCTGACGTTTACTTATTTGGGGCAATATACTACACTATAGCCGAAGGCAAAACCATACGTCCTACAGATGACTTACTCACCATAATAGAAGAAGCGATAAGGCTCTTTAAGAACGACTCCAAACACTCTAAGTCTCCATCTGCTCTCAACGCACTTCGCTCCCGAATTCAGACATCTATCAACATATACCACAACTATGCATCTGATCTAACAACCTCAGACGATGAAGCATAAAGAATTCATTCTCACCCCTCTCTCCTCTCTTATAGAGCAAACATTACAGCCTATGGACTTGTATAAGGGGCAGATTTGTAATTACATCATAAAGGAATACGTCTTGCAATCTCTCTTTATAAAGCTAACCGGATGTATGGAGCAAAAAGCAAAGTGTATTTTATGGGATATCGCAACTCACGACTTTGAGTATCGTCGAGATTTTCTGCGTGAAAATTCTAAACAGGGAGAATATTCCACATACGATAGTAAGAACATCGTCTATAAGACCCTTATTAATCAGGGAGAAAAGTTTTGCGATAGAAAAAAGGTGGAGCTATTAAACTATCTAATAGACTTCAAGGACAAGATTCTCACTAAAAGCATTCTCAAAGTATGGCTCCCTCGAGAACTACAAGACCTCAATATAAAAAGTCTATTTGCCTCCCAGCGTTGGGCAGAAGAGGATCTCTTTAATAGCCCTCTCAAGGAGATATACGAAACCTTATATAGGTATCGAAATCGCTGCGCTCACAACGTCCTCTCATACCAAGGCAATGTGTTGAGTCCACAAAGGATAAAAGAGAAGGAAAATGCCAACTATGCAACCTGGTTTACATTATTGGTTCTTACGGACATGATTTATATGGACTTGTACGAAAAGTTCGCAGTCAAGTGTAGATAGCACTGTAGCAAAGATCTTTGAGAAGGTCGAACGTAAGTGCTACAGCCTAGTTCTGAGTACTCTTACGCAACGATTCTTCGGACCTCTCCCAAGGAAATCCCCAATAGCTCCATGGGAAACAGAAATCCTTTACCGAAGCGGGCAACGAAACTTCGGAAGAATAAAGTGAACTATTGATGTCCGACAAAATTTGGTGTTAGGTCAAAAATGTACCACATGAGATTTCAGGTCACTGCAAGAAAGGACAATGTGAAGACTTTAGTGCAGCACAACGCTCAGCATAGATATTCATTCCAGCTGCAAAAATACCACCCCCGCACACCACGGTTGTCTCTTATTTGTACTTAGGTGTGATTCCTGCGTATAAGTGACATCACAGATGTGCTTTCGTGCATCAGAATTCTAGAGATAGGTTATGCGTGCTCTTGTTCAAAGTCCTCAATGTTATAGGAAATAGTTTCGGCATCAAACACGTAGACGTTTTTCTCGGGAAAAAGACTTATATCCCGAACATAAGTTTCCTCACAATTCTTGTAATAGGATATGTATATGTCTTGGATCTGAGACTGATTAATCCTATCAAAGATATGAGAATCATTGTCCGATAAAGAGCAACCCAGTACTACTAGAGCCCCTTTAAGCTCTGCAAGTTTGTTTAAGCAATGGGACAAATAAGGGTCCTGCTCAACAGCTTCAATTTTGTTATCTGCTTGAAATACACAAAGGACGTCATTCCCTTCTTGGTTCAGTAAGTCTTGTAGCTTAGCGTAGAGAGCCTTTTCGGTCTCTTGGGTCACCTTATACCTCTTCTCTCCCTTCACCAATATATGGAAAGCACCATGGATAAAGAAAAGATTCTGAGTAACACTTTTCACATCAATTTCGATCAAGTCTTTTGACACCCCAGGGAGGGGAATGAAAAGGCCTCCATCATCAATTCGCAATAACTTCTTGTCATTGCGCTCTTCGTCAAGTATATACCCGCAGACTCGATCTATATCATTCACTAACCAACCCAGACCATGTTGTTGATTATACTCCTTGACAATATCGACAAAAGCAGCTTTTCTGACCTCGGATAAGCGAGTCGTAGAGACGTCGTTCTCGCCAAAAGTTAAAGTTCTCTCTCAGAGTTGTCGAATGTTTTTGATCGTGGAATAAATTTGATTCTGAGTTTCATTCAAGGAGTTTTCTACGTATTTGGTATTGGGGAATAGAGCCAAGGATCGCTGAGGATTACTCTCTGATTGAGCAAAAGGAGCCTTAAACCTAAGCAATAGAAGGTACAAAAAAGAATCGTAATTTAGCGTGAAATAATTTGAGAAATGGCTTAATAGCAAGTAAATACCAGCATTCTTCTCCTTGTAAACTTGTTTTATTTCCTTGGTGACTATTTTCTGAAGAGCTGCCATGAAATCGAACTTGATTCTATTCTGAACGAAGCTTCTTAGGAAAATGTTTTCAGAGCTGATATCACCCTGCAAACAGTCAATTAATGCTTCAATATCACCGTCACACTCTTCAAACTTAGTCTCAATACCACTGTAAATTGAGTTATCCTCCTTCATAACCTCGAAGATATGCCAATAACTTGTATCTACACCTAGACCTTGGTTAAAGCCGTTACCAATGAGCAGGTGGTTCTCTTTCTCTTCAATCCTGCACAGGACATCCTTATAGATAGATTTTTTGACTCGTCCACCGTCTGCGATTCTTTGAATTTCAATGTCGTTATTGTATCTAAGGGAGGGTAATTCCATCAAGAAAACTCATTGGCGTCACTCAGTGATGACGACACGGAGGGTGGCAAAGATCAACCTTAGGTCATATAGGAAGGACTGATTATCCACATACTCGAGATAGAGACGTAGCTTCTCCTGCATGATGACGTTGATATAGTATTGCTCCGGGTCGTCAGCTTGAGCCATCAGCTCATTCTCGTTGCGGAACTTAATGCTTGCCGGATCAGTGATGCCGGGACGGACATCTAGCACCCGCATCTGCTCAGGAGTCCAGTAGTCCACGTAGTGACGCACCTCCGGGCGAGGACCGACTAAGCTCATATCTCCGATGAGGACGTTGATCAGCTGTGGAAATTCGTCCAGCTTATACTTCCTTATGTAGTACCCCGACTTGGTGATGCGCGGATCTCTTCCACCAATGGTGACAAGAGACCCCCTGTCGGAGCCTACCCGCATAGAGCGGAACTTAAAGATCCGAAAGTCCTTATTGTGCCACCCCACGCGGGTCTGTCGATAGAATACCGGCCCCTTTGAGTCCACCTTAATCCACACCGCCAGCACAAGGAAAAGGGGTGACAAGACAATAAGCCCAAGAGTAGAGGCTACGATATCAAAGAGCCTCTTCACAGCGAGGAAACTATGTCTCTGAAGTTCTCAATCACATAGTCGAGATCTTCATCCGTCATCTTGGTGTTGAGAGGCAGCGTGATCTCATTCTCAAATTGATGGTATGCGTTAGGGAAGTCCTTAATGTCAAAGCCCAGCTTCTTATACGCTGTCATCATAGGAAGTGGCTTGTAGTGCACATTCGTGGCGACACCCCTCTCTGCCATAAGCTCTATCACCCGATTGGTCTCCTCACGCGTCCTGCCTAGAAGGCGCACAATATAGAGGTGCCCGGAGGACTGATGATTAGCGTCAAAGTGGTTAAGCACCGCGACATCCAAGCCCCTAAAGGCATCATTATACCGCTCAATCATCACCTTACGACGAGCCAGCATCCCTTTATACCTCTTCATCTGTACTAGACCAATGGCAGCTACGACGTCTGTCATATTGCACTTATACCAAGTGCCTATGATGTCATATTCCCAAGCACCAAGTTTGGTCTTTGCGAGAGCGTCTTTATTCTGTCCGTGCAGGCTTAGAAGCTGAGCCTTCCGATAGAGGTTCTCATTCCATGTCTCGCCCTCAATCACTGGCAGACTGCTGAAGGTGTTATCGGGATCTTGGTCAAGCTCCTTCACGACGGTCTCATCTCCAAAGGGAAGGTTCCATGTCAGGGCACCACCCTCCGCAGTGGTGAAGTTCTTTACAGCATGGAACGAGAAAGAGGAGAAGTCAGCGATCGCCCCCACCATCTGCCCCTTCCATGAGGCACCGAATGCATGAGCCGCATCACAGCAGATAGTCACTCTTCCTATCTTTCTTTGAAGATCTGTCCTTGGGGCAAATAACAACTTCTTTTTCTCAACGATGCGGAACAGTCTGTCGTAGTCGCAGGGAATACCAGCCAGATCCACCGGGATGATAGCCTTTGTTCTTGCCGTAATGGCATCCTCCACTGCATCATAGTCCATCTCCAGTCGATCCGGCTGGACATCTACCAGCACAAGAGTTGCACCGACGTGGTCGACGACTGATGCGCTTGCGGTGTACGTGTAGGCAGGGACGATGACCTCATCGCCCTCACCGATACCGAGGAGTCGAAGCGCCATCTCACCACAGGCTGACTGCGAGTTAAGACAGGTAGCCTTAGAGGTACCGACGAAGTCTGCCACCTCTCGCTCAAGTTCCTTTGTTCTGGGACCGGTAGTTATCCATCCGGAGAGGATGGCCTCTCTCGCCTCATCTGCCTCTGCCTCTGTCATATCAGGCGGAGAGAAGGGTATATTTCTTAGTTTCATAGACATAATGATATGGTATCTATTCTGTTTTTATTTGGTGAATTTAGACCATAAGCGCTGTCACTTTAGAGAGGAGATCATATTTGTCGTCTCGACTATTCAACACTTGTGAGTTAATCTCTTCTTGACTGCGTTATATCCGTATCCGATAAAGCTAAAAATTGATCGTGCAAGGGAAAGGTGTTCCACATCTCGATATACTTTCCACACTACGGCTGCTGCCTTCAGTTTGTTGTGAGAGATTGAAGTGCTGACATTACGATAAGATGCTAGAGGTAAGTCAAGCCCGTATGCCACCTCTCCTCCACGGAGTATGCTAAGCCATGTCGCCATATCCTGACGTTTCCTTAGAAGAGGCATTCTGAAGTCACCTACGATATCACGGTCAATGATCACAGTCAGACAACCAATAATTGTATTTCTCAAGTACTGATTGTAGGTGAGTGTAGCCGGAACGTGAATGATATTATTTCTCTCACCATTCTCACTGATGGTCTCGTAAGCCGTAAACGAAAAACCAGCAGACTTAGATGACATAAAAGTGAGCTGTTTCTCCAGCTTGTCCTCTGCCCACAGGTCATCACTGTCTAGGAAGGCAATGTAACGACCAGCAGCATGCATAATGGAGTTATTCCTTGCTACCGCAGCCCCACTATTCTCAGGCAAATTGAAGAGTTTGATCCGTGGATCATCTTCTGAGATACTCTTCACTAGATTTTGGGTGTTGTCAGTACTGCAATCGTCAGTAATGAGCAGTTCCCAGTCTGTGATAGATTGTGCTTGGACTGACTTTATTGCCTCTATAATGAAGCGCTCCGCATTATAGCATGGCATAATCACGGATACGAGTGGAGGTTTTATTGCCATACTCTTTAGTGACCAATATTCAGATATGCAAAGCCATACTCAGCCAGTCGGGACTTATCAAAAACATTTCTTCCATCTATCACGAGAGGATGATTCATAGATGACTTAAGCCTGTTCCAGTCAGGCATCCGGAACTCACGCCACTCCGTCACATGGAAGATGGCATCTGCATTTTCTGAAGCCTCATAGATATCCTTAGCATATGCTACGCGATCCCCCAGTCGTCTCTTGGCCTCTTCCATGGCTACAGGATCATAACCGCTGATTGTGCATCCAGCACTGATCAGAGACTCCACCAACACAAGTGCCGGTGCCTCGCGCATATCATCTGTATTAGGCTTGAAGGAGAATCCCCAGAGAGCAACTTTTTTCCCCTTTATATCGCCGTTGTAATACTCTCGGAACTTGGTGAAGAGGATATTCTTCTGATCGTTATTCACCTCCTCTACTGCTTCGATCACTCTCATTCGGTAGCCATTGTCCTTGCCGGTCTTGATGAGCGCCTTCACATCCTTAGGGAAGCATGAACCACCATAGCCACAGCCAGGGTAGAGGAACTTATTACCGATGCGAGTATCTGACCCTATGCCCTGACGGATCATATCAGGGTTTGCCCCTACACGCTCACAAAGATTAGCAATGTCATTCATAAAGCTTATGCGTGTCGCGAGCATGGCATTAGCAGCATACTTCGTCATCTCGGCGGATGGGATATCCATAAAGATGACCCTGAAGTTATTCAGGAGCATAGGTTTGTAGAGATCGGTCATAAGGAGCTTTGCCCTCTCACTATCGACACCTACCACCACACGATCGGGTTTCATGAAGTCATCGATGGCATTCCCCTCCTTCAGGAACTCAGGGTTAGATGCCACATCAAAGGGGATATCTACTCCACGTTTGTCGATCTCAGCCTGTATGGTGGCGCGGACTTTCTCAGCTGTGCCCACTGGTACAGTACTTTTGGTGACTATAAGTTTATAGTCCTTGATGTTCTGACCGATGGTTTTTGCTACTTGGAGGACATACTTGAGGTCTGCCGATCCATCCTCATCTGGAGGAGTGCCAACGGCAGTAAATACGACTTTCACACCTTCTAACACCTCTCGCAGATCGGTGTGGAAATGAAGTCGTCCTGCCGCAACGTTTCTCAAGACTAAGGTGTCAAGACCAGGCTCATAAATTGGGATAATCCCACTCTTGAGGGCCTTGATCTTTTCTTCATTGACATCAATGCAGGTAACATCTGTACCGAGCTCTGCAAAGCAGGTTCCCGTCACAAGACCTACATATCCTGTCCCTACGATTGCTATTTTCATATGGTTTATCTGTTATGGACTATTCTTTGTGTCATAAATTTCAGTGACGCTGCCACCCTGCTAAGGTACAGTAGAAAGGTGCGAGGGTGCGGATGTCTGAAATAAGTCCGAGTCAGTTTATGGACGAAACTGAACATCTCTCCGATGATCTTTGTGAGACTCTTCTTCTTTCTGCTGGCAGATCCTTCACGATGTCTTATACTGTAGTACACCTCCGGGACGAGGACAATCCCATCAAGCCGATTGCTAAGGGCAAATAGGAAAAGTGCATCCTCACTAATCGAAAGACCCTCATCGAATCGAAGATCACCTATCAGTGAGCGAGGGAAGAGTTTGCCGCAAACGCTGTTTAGAAATACACGGTATCTGTATAGGGAGAAACGAGTATTTCCGACCTCCAGTATATGCCTAATCCCAACACTAATATAGTGCTCTCCAAAGTCAGTACCTTGTTCATCAAAAGCTCTAGTGTTCGATTGTGCTATAACCCTATCCGACTTAACATTAGATATTTTTTGCACCAATGATGAGACGAAGTGATCCGAGAGAAGGTCATCGTCATCAACAAAGATGATATAATCGGACTCAGAGCATTGCTCGAGTCCCATATTCCTGGCGTGTGACACCCCTGCAATACTTGTAAATAATAAAGACGATGAAAACGGAAGACCCGTTATTTTTTGCAGGAGCTGATTGTAATATGGACTTCTAGGACCATTCAGTATGACACAAAGTCTGAGCTCAACGTCTATGGCGGGGTACTCTAGGATTTGTCTCTCGATGGACTCCAGCATCTCTAAAATGTAGGACCCAGGCTTAAAAGTGGGCAATACGATGCCTACTGTAGTAGCATTTCCTCCCAACTTGTTCATTTCCTTATCAGATATCTTTTCTGTGTGTAACTACTAGTTGAAGAGTAGATGATAGCTACTAAAGCAACAAATCTCAGCGAGGCATAATCTGCTCTGTAGAGCGACGTGACGAAAAGATCAACAAAAAGGAGCAAAGGAAAATCAGTGTTTGATAGACATTTGATCGAACGGAGGAAGAGCAACAGAAATAATACCACATAGCATATTAATCCGATGATGCCGGCATCGAATAGCACATCAGCAAAGAGAGTGTTGGAAGTGCCAAAGACGAAGTCTCTATTTCCGAGATCATAGAATGAGCTCATACCTTTAGTCCCATAACCGAACAGGATATTTGTCCAGCTCCCATAAGAAAACTGATGCTCTATAGGCCCCACGATACCATTAAACCTACTTGTTCCCTCATAGTCATCTATCCGGCGATTAATGTATTGCATTGCGTCTGTGTCCCTTATAGATAAAAAGAGCACGAAGAGAGATAGGAGTGCAAACAAAAGCCACATTCTACCTTTTCGTGAACGCGTAAAACCAAACAGCCACACCATCGCAAGAACTGCAATAGTAATGTAGCCAGAAGGCGAGTAGGTTAAGTACATCACTCCGACAAACAGAGAAACAATGGCTACCCTAATGCTTTTATCCTTGATATAATAAAGCGAGAGCAAAAGTCCGTCAGCTATAAAGGGGCAAATGTAGCTTGGCTCGGCTGCATATCCCGTCAATCGTCCTTTCAGGTCAAGCGACAAATCTTCCGCACCGTGTACATATGACCGTGTATGGAAAGGAAATGCCATAGGAAAAGAGGTATACATATCCATTGCCTGCCAAATTGCAGAAACCAACAGAAACATACAACCAAAAAAATAAGCCTTTTGGAGCTTAGCCGAGAGGTAAGCATAGCTCTTTCTGCACATTGAGACGCCAAGTAAGTAGAGAGCCATTAATATGACGTTGAATAATCGCCCATAAGGAGACATTGCCACAATTGCAGAACTATCAGAACTCAGCATAGTTCCAATAACTCCCACAGACGAGGAGAGAAACCATGGGAATAAATATAGAAAAGTGATTAGTGCCAGTGACCGATCAACATTCCTAAGCTCCTTCAAGTTGGAGACTAGGAATACCATCAGGCAACACGTTGTTACAAAGAGTTGGAATATTTGCCAAGATTCTAAAATGCACACTGAAAAGGTAACAAAGAACATCGGAACGCAAAGAGTCCATAGTCCTCGGATCGTTTGATCAGGGTGAACGCTTACCCCCTCTCTACTCATCCCTGATAGTATTCTATCTCCCGGTGCAAGTGCTGTATTTTCCGACATATTTTCTGAACAACAATTCAAGGTCAATATCGTCCATTACACCACATCTTACTTAAGTATGGCGTCCAAGTATCTTACAGAACTGTTTTTTATCGGATCTACTTTTGCATCGCAGCCCCACCCTTGGAGTGAAACAAGACCATCTTTTATGTCGTGCTGAATATCTAACATGCTAATCAGACTTTCAAAGCGCGATAGGCCCCTCCTTGGGTTCGGCGCAACAGTACAGTTTAAACCTAAAATGAGGCTAAAAACGGTGCCATGGAAGGAGTCGGTAATGACATACTTGGCATCCATAAAGCTCCTTAGCCACTGCTCAACCGGGGGCATTACGCATTCTTCGAAACTCGTCGTATTACGGTTACAGAAGGGTTCCGGAAGGAGCTCAAAAGGGGTTAGACCTTTCTTCTCAGCAATCTGCTTCACCTGTTTCATCTTCTCCGGGGTGCGATCCAGTATGTAGCAGAAGAGATCCCCCTTACTGGGGTGTGCATACCGACTCATCGCGAGCCCTTCGTAGACCGATCGATCTACCAACATCGTCGGATCCAGTACATGCGTCGCCTCCACACCAAGGTGGTCCCTACAGAGACCCACCGCACTATCTTCTCGGACAGAGATGGCATCGAAACGCTTTGCCAGCGCCGCATACTGCTTGGTCTCTCGTGGGGAGAATTGCCACTTATCCACGCCAAACGATGCCGCATAGGCCATCCTCTTCGCTCGGCTCTCCTCCGGAAGGAAGTCGAGGAAGAAGTTAGGCATACAGGGGGAGTAAGCCTTACGCCACACCTGATCGCTCCCGACCATATAGGCATCAAACTGTTCCTTTACAGCATACTGGCGGAGTGTCTCAGTAGAGTAGATCGTCTCGCTCATCATAATATGCTCATGGATAAATCGATGAGTATGTCGATAGATCATTGCCCTCTCCTTGGCATTGGGCTGGCGGCGGATGTGACTCTGTCTCCCCATCGCCCACAGGAGCCCCCCCTTCATAAAGGATCCCGCCTGAAAAAATGGGCTGAGATGTGCCCTGCGGTCGATGGTAATCGGCTGATGCCCCATCTCCCGCAGGACATGCTGGAGCGCAAATGCCTGGAGGATCCCCCCGTAGTTTTTCCCAAGGGGCTGGGTGAGTATCGCTACTTTCGACATAGTTTATTATCTTGTGAGTCCCAACTTGCGCATGATTCGACTGGGCAGCCGATCAATGTGATAAAGCTCTGTCAGTAGGCGAAGCCTATTCTTTAAGGGAGACATTTTACGCTCAAAACTTTCCGCATTACGTACTTCCCTCCAGACCTTCAAGCTCTGGGACCGGGTCTTCATACGACAGTTTTGGACAAGCTTAAAGCGCCAAGAGATCTCTTGATTGTCATACCTCTTGGGCGGTGTTTTCACACCTTGGCGATTAAGAATAGACAGACGATACTTAAGTCCCTTGTGGCGATGGTTGAAGCTCCCCCTCTGCGATCTCAAAAAGTCATTGAGAGGCAATGAGGCAACGGCAAGACTACCTGACCTTATTCCCTCTCTTATCAAGTCGTCAGCCAATTTGCTTCTGGTGACGATTACATTCTGTCCTTTGCCATCATTCTGGTACTCGGGCAGCCATGCATCCCCAAGCGAAACATCTGCCAGCTCAGTCGTGACGTCATCGCACACATCGCAGGCAAGGGACTTGAAGTAGCCCGATCCCCACATATCTCCGACGGATCTCATCTTGATCTTTTTGAGGTCTTCTGTTCTTTCGTCAATGCACTGATAGGAGTAGTCGTTGGCAGACGAGCCGGGATCCTTGACCCTAAAACGTGGCGACAGATATACGGTATGAGATCCTGCCTTATCGGCTAAATAATCAGAGAAAAAGGCACTTTTTAGCCCCCCGCATATTATCCCTATCGTAAAGACTATTTTTTCGCGAAAGATGGGATCATAGTGCTGCAAGAGTCTAATCGACTTAATGAAGCACCCAACTCCTGTAATGGCCACTCTACCTTCGTAGTTACGTATCCTCTGCAACACTTCGGCATAAGTGACCGGGAAATACTTGGTCTCTGATGCTCGTGCAACCTTTTCTGGATCAGTAGTAAAAGCGAATTCAAATCTGTCCTCCTGATCATCAGACGGATGTACGGAAACCACAGCATCTACATATCCGCCCCTCAAGAGACTCTCCGAGAAGTAGGTGGCTAATCCCCCAGAGGAGGAAGTCAAGCGATAATCCTTGCTATAGCCTACATATGTATCCACCAATCGTCCAATACGTGGTGCGGACTTAGTAAGGTCTCTTTGAAACTCATTCGCTAGCTCATCTTCTGTCCTGACACTATCCTCGGGATGTGGGTTGAAGGGGCATACTTTCTCTTCTCCTCGTGGAGCGTAGTTGCCGGTCATTTGTGGCACAAGAAACCCGTCATCACTCCACTTCATTTTGATGCCATCGGGATTTAACGCCACACAAGCACCACACCCTGTGCAGAGTCCTGACTTGACGATTTGACTAATCTTAGAGTTCATTTGTTCTTACAAATCCTACTACGCACAATCCGCCTCTCATGATGAGACAATCCCACCAAGTAGACAAATGTAGCACTTATTGCAAAACTAAGCAGTATAACTAACAATCCATGAAGTAGATCGTCTCCTCCAAGCCACTTCTTCACCCCAAAACCCAGAGCTATGGAGGGAATACTGGTGAGCATAACAGGCACCAACGCCTCACGACAGTATGTGCTCACTGACAGCTGCACGAGAGGACTGATTATTCGGAGGCGGACAAGTAGTGCTATGAGTGATATGACCACAGCGACAACCATCGTGGACTCAGGGGAGCCACCAAACTTAAGAACCGCATAAGAGACAGGCAGATTAAGTATGAGGAGTAACCCTACAAACATCTGATATTTCTTAATCTTCCCACTTGCCTGAGCAGCAGTCATCAGGGTGCCGGAGAGGGAGTCTATACACCCTACTATAAGGATAAGATTAGTAAATAGGACGGTATGCAGAGGCACCTCCTTGAGCCAAATGGAGAGCAGAAGAGGAGCTTCTAAACCAACCGGAATAGCAAAAAGTAGCAACAAAAAGAAAGACAGCTTCGACCCACTGATGATAAGGCGGTGCATATAGTCTATCTCCCCACGAGCATAGCTCTTGACGATGGGCGGATTTAGGGCAAGCTGAAAGTTGGCTACCAATTGATTAAGCGCCCCTTGGACCTGATAGGCGATGGCACGGGCGGCATTGACAGCCGGACCAAAGAAGATATTTAGGAGGATATTGATTCCCTGCCCCATGATGACCGCAGCAGAGTTACCCCATAGATTCCACCCCATATAACTGAGCAGTACACGGAAGAGGTTGCGATCAAAGCGCTTAATCACCCTGACATACCTGAGGCGCACCTTGCAGTAGAGCACGTAAATAGAGCAGGTGATCAGTGCCACACAGAAGAGCAGGACGGCATAGCTTATCAGTTTATCGAAAGGGAGATAAGGTAATACCAGCACGAGCAGAAGCTTAAGTGCCACGTCACCAATGCTGATGAGTGCGTAGACGTTCATCCGCTCATGCGTGATGATCAGTGCAGTAAATGGGACCTGCAGCATCGACAGGACAAAGGAGAAGACCGCAAAGTGGTAGACCCAGAGGGCTGCACTCATACGCTCGGGTGGGATAACCAAGTAGGTCCTCACAAACCATAGCCCGATTGTCTCGGCAAGGAGGATGACAAGCAAGGCGAGACCTCCCTGTATCAGGAGAATGGTAGAGTAGTTTCGGTTAAGCTGCTCCACGTCCTCCTGCCCGATGGCGAAGGAGAAGAATCTCTGGGTCGAGGAGACCATTGCGCCATTGAAGAAGCCCAGCATCGTCACCACGCCCCCCACCACATTGTACACCCCATAGTCCTCCACCCCCAGCACGTCTAGGAGCACCCGGGATGTATAGAGAGCTACAAGGAGGACAAAGATCATCCTCACGTAGAGGACGATCGTATTCTTGGCGATGCGCTTATTATTCTCCTGATGGGTCCCCATTTAGTTTACGTCAATTTCGGAGCTGAGTGTCACATATTTGTCAAGTGCAATGACAATACCTTTGTCTCCGGATGCGGGGTAGGATGAGGAGAAAGGGTGCATCGGATCCAGACCTGATCCGCAACCGATGTGTGTCGTGTCGTTTTCCCCCTCTCGCCTCATGGTGTATTATCTTCTACTAACGCTCCAAAGGTACCACATTTTATTGGTGTTGCGGTAGGGCTGGGTTAGAGTGCGACCCGCAAGGGGTCGAGGCGGGAGAGGAAGATCCATCGTTTCCCGAGGTCTTCGTCGGGGCTATGCCCTCCTCGACCTAGGGCTTCGAAAAACGCACCTCTTCGAGGTGCCTCCCGTCTGATGCGCTATCGTATCAGACGAATCGGACGGGTCAGACAGGTCGGACGGCGCGAATGACACTGGGTGTGTACCTAGGGGAGATCCTCCCTCGCATGCCGATCCCGCAGGGGGCGGTGTACCAGACTGGGGTCCAGCTAGCTAGGATCGATGAATTCTTTTACCGGTATTAGAGGAGACTATTAGCGGGTTTAGAGATCCCTATTACCGGTAATAGGGATGACTAATATCGGGTTTAGTCCAGGGGTGTCCCCAAGATCCGGAGAGGCGGGCTGGTGGGGGCATCAAGAGACTGTTGCACGAAGGCGATCTGCTGCGTTGCTTTCGGAATTCAGCCTCGGTCACGTACGTGAGTACGCTCCCTTCGGCTTCATCCTCAGTGCCTTGCATCTCATCCTTCGTGCAAAGTCTCAGCACATTTGAAACATATGTGCGAGAATGGCACTTCGTGCAACATTCTCATCAAAAAAAGAGGTCTCGAGGGGATACCCCGGGACCTCTTTCGTTTTGTACAAAAATAGCGGCTACGCGGGATCGTAGAGGATCGGGGTGCCGGCGGCGAGGGAGGGGCGGATGGCGATGATCCGCTGATTGGAGCTGCCGCGGAAGCGGAGCCTCAGGTCCTTAAGTCTCGCGACGAAGCGTCCGTCCACGAGGATGTCGCAGAGCTCCAGGAGGCGCCTCCGCTCGGGGTCCGCCACGATCTGCTCGTAGGTGTAGCCGGAGTAGACCCAGATCGTCTTGCCCTCCGGCAGAGCCCGCCGTATCTCCTCAACCACCGGCACCAGCCCGGGGCTCTGCATCGGTTCGCCCCCGAGGAGAGTGAGCCCGGCGACATTGGGGTCGCGGAGGTAGCCGATCACCTGGGCGGTCGTCTCCTCGCTCCACTCGGTCCCGTAGGCGGGGTCCTGGTAGAGGACGTTGAAGCAGTCGACGCAGTGCAGCGTGCAGCCGGTGACGAAGACGGAGGTGCGGATCCCCTCGCCATTGGCCACGTCGTAACGGCGGATCTGTGCGTAGTGGAGGCTCATCTATATATGGAGTACGCGGGACTTGATCTCCTTTGTCCGCCCTTCGTTCCAGAAGTTCTCCCCGAGGTAGCCGCAGGTTCGGCGGATGACGGTGAGCTTAGAGCGGTCCTTATTGTGGCACTGGGGGCACTCCCACTCGTTGTCGTCATTCACCTTGATCTCGCCGTCGAAGCCGCAGACGTGGCAGTAATCGCTCTTGGTATTGAATTCTCCGTACGTGATGTGGTCGTAGATGTAGCGGATCATCGTCAGCACGGCGGGGATGTTATTGGTCATATTGGGGATCTCGACGTAGGAGATCATGCCGCCGGTGGAGAGGTCCTGAAACTCGCTCTCGAAGTCAAACTTCTCGAAGACACTGATCGGCTCCCGCACGTCGACGTGGTAGCTATTGGTGTAGTAGCCCTTGTCGGTGACATTCTCTATAGAGCCGAAACGGGCGAGGTCGATCTTGGCAAAGCGATTGGTGAGGCTCTCGGCGGGCGTGCCGTAGAGAGCAAAGCCGAGCCCGGTCTCCGCCTTCCACTCATCCACCGCCTGCCTTAGCCGGCGCATCACCCGGAGGGCAAATCGATGTCCCTCCTCGGTCGTGTGCGGCTCTCCCGTCACCAGCATAGAGGCCTCGTAGAGACCGATGTAGCCGAGCGATATGGTGGCGTAGCCCCTCTGGAGGTAGTCGTAGATCCTCTGGTGCGGCCTCAGCCGGGCGATCGCGCCATACTGCCAGTGGATCGGCGAGACGTCGCTGGTGACGTCCTTGAGCAGCTCGTAGCGGAAGAGGAGCGCCCGCTTGCAGAGCTCGAGTCGCTTCTCGAGGATGGTGAAGTAGCGCTCCTCGTCCCGACCGGAGAGGATGCCGATCTGGGGAAGGTTGAGACTGACGACACCCATATTGAATCGGCCGTCGAAGACATACTTTCCCTCCTCATCCTGCCAGGGGGAGAGGAAGCTGCGGCAGCCCATCGGGGCAAAGACGTTCCCCTTATAGATCTCCCGCATCTTCTTCGCAGAGATATAGTCGGGGTACATGCGGCGGGCGGTGCACTTCGCCGCCAGCTCGGTGAGGTAGTAGTACTTGCTGTCGGGGTGGACGTTGTGCTCGTCGAGGACGTAGATGAGCTTGGGGAAGGCGGGCGTCACGTAGACGTCTGACTCA